>Ga0209536_100000991_pt1 | contig 46901 bp, 46 predicted proteins | sample DeeMarSeWOR28_12_FD_187461 | JGI IMG/M metagenome (GOLD analysis project Ga0209536, IMG submission 187461) | Marine sediment microbial communities from White Oak River estuary, North Carolina - WOR-2-8_12 (SPAdes) (version 2) | ecosystem: Environmental > Aquatic > Marine > Intertidal zone >...
TGGTCACTTGCTCGACGAAGCCCTGCAGTTCGGTTTTCGGGTCCACAACCGTTCGACACCGTTGGCGCTCAATGACGTGCGCGGCGTCGGTTTGGTGCTCAATACGGCGCTCGCCGGACATCCCTATACTGACTCGGCTCTGCTTGCGCCGCTGGCACAGGATGATTCAGTGGCCCGACACTACGCCTACAGCACCGGTTCGGGGGGGCGGTTGGCTTTCACCAATGTCCGCAGTGTGGGCGCATTCCCGCTGGCTACTGACGCACCGGCTGATGCCCGGGACGAGCACCTGAAGTATGTGATTGTTGGCGGTGAGCGGGTTGCGTTGACCGCGGCGGCGGCCCTCAACGCGAATTTCCCGCCCGTGTTTCCCAACGGCATTGTTGCGGTCGAAGATGCGCAACATGGCGCACAGCGCTACTGGGTTACCGATGGTGGCGCCGTCGACAATCGCGGCATCATCTCGTTGCTCTATGCGCTGCTCAGCGCGCTACAGGAGCAGAAACAGATGTGCGCACAAGACTGTGCCAAACCCGCCCAAACCCCGCCGACACTGCACATTGTTGTGGCCGATGCCTCAGCGGCATCGATTGACTATGATCGCCACGATCGGGGCCTGGGGCCTAAGTTCGGCGCGGCGCAGAAGTTTGCCAGCCAGTTGATGATCGAACTCAGTCGGCAAGCCAAGACCTTGTACCGTGAACTCGGCGGCGATCTCAGTGTTCACTACGTGCCCATGCCGGGCGTGCTGCGCATTCGCGGCGGTCTGGGTACACACTGGATGATGCCGGAGCAGGTCACGCTGCACGAGATCTACGCTCCGGCACCCAAGTTTGCCCACAGGCTTACACTTACCAAGGGCGAGACGCTGGAGCTGATTCTGGCGCTGCACGAACCCGCCAGCAGTGAGTGTCGCGAGCCGACACCCAGTCCACCCTCCGACCAGCCGCTGGACTGGGTGCGCAATGATCCGCATAGCTGCGCGTGGACGAACTTGCTCGAGGGCTTGCAGGCGCCTCGGCCCTAGCGACGCCGCCCGGGGCGGGTGAGCCCGCGCTATGCTTTGCGTTGGCCACACCGTATATTCACAGCTATGCGAATCACTATGCGACACATCGCCGCGGCGGGCATTGAACGCGATGCGCACCTTGCTTGACTGGTGGCAGGACTACCGTGCACGTCATCGTCCACTGGACGAGGACCTCCTGGGCGCAGTTGAAGACGTCGTGCTCGGCACTGAGCCCAAGATGCGTCTTGTCCCCGGCTATCAACGCAAGTTGGCACCGGCGGTTGCCAGTGCCTTGGGCTATGTTGGTGAACTCGTCCACGAACTGCCGCCGGCGGTCGAATGCGGCCGGGAGGCTTTCAAGCGCGATGCGCGCGTTGCGGCACTGTTCGCGACACCGCTGGACTTACAGCAGGCGTTCAGTCGCAATGATGATCTGCGCGCCCTGTTTGAGAAATCACTCAGCGCCGAACACGATCATGTCTACGCCTTGTTATGTATGACAATGCAGGAGCGCACGGTATTTGGCGTCGAGATGTCTGGTGATGTTATGCGACGGGACGTACCACAAGTTGCGCTCAGCTTCGCCGACCACAGTGTGCTCTCGCCAGCGCTCAACGAGGATGACGCGCGGGCCTCACTACGCAGGTGCATGCTCGACGGATTGGTGGCGCACGCCATGGAACAGCTACTCGAGGGGCGTGCTTGCCACAGTGGACTGCACGACTCACGCCAGGTCATCGAGGCCAAATGGCGCAGCTTGCGCAGTCGCGGACGCGCGCTGGAAACAGTGTTGCAGCCGACATACTTACGCGATCGCGGAACCGGCGATAGGTGCCCGGCAAGCGAGGTTGCCGCAGATGCGGCGCAAGCCTTACAGCCGCTCTCTCCCGCAGAGGAGCTGGAACAGGTACGCCGGGTACTGGAGCATGCCGAGCGCTATCTGCAGATCAGACAGACAGCGGTGCGGGTCAGTCGTCTGATGATCAAGCAACCGCTGGAAGACGAGGCTGCAGGCGCACGTCTGGATCTCAGCGAAGTGCGCATTGGTGACACGTTGCAGCGCGTGGTCATGTTGACGAAGTTTCCCCGGCAGGACCTGCTGCCGCGACAGAACTTTCTCGGCGACGCCCTGCGCCGCGGTGAACCGTAGTCGTATTGGAGTCGATCAGCCTAGGGTGACGTGCGCGGTCACATCGATGATGTCACCGACGGCGACAATGCCGGCGAGCTTGCGGCGCAACTCGCGGGTATCGCGAGGCGCGGCGCTACTAAGGGGATCGAGTACCGCGTTGATTTCGTGCTCGGCTAGCTCCTGTGCCGGGGCGAGCATCAGTTTGACAACGCGAAAGTCGTGCCCCTCAGCAGCCTGGGCAAAGTGGCTCCGCTCCTTGGGGTCGCGTAGCTGTTCACTGGCGGCGGCCAGTATCTCGAACTCATGGCTGCCAGCCAGTTGGCGTTTGAACAGGTAGAGCACAGCAGACGTCGACGAACCGCGTGCCGTCTCCTTCATCAGATCCGCCAATCGAGTCGGCAGCGCCAAGGCTGAGAAGTCGTAGCGCCCCGGTGCCACCTCGAAGAACTCCGCCAAGGGTCCGGGTTGGGCCGGCAAGGCAACCCGAACGGTACGCTCACCGGAGCTGGGATCGCGACTCAGCAGCAGCGGTATGGTGCCGGTACTCTCTGCAATGACTGACTCGTACAGGCGCGATTGCGCCACCAGTGTGGCTTCGGTGACATCCAGTGGCAGCTTGTCACGATTGGTGTCGATGAGTTCCTTAAAGAACGCGGTATGGCTCTCCTGACGTTTGTCCGGCAAACGCTTGAGATGCAGGACGATGCTGTCTTCGTCCACGGTCATCTCGACGATTTCGTAAGGGATATCCTTGAGATTGGTGCGTAGCAGTGCCCGCTTCTGCAGATTCGGAAATGTCAGCTTGACGGTCTCGCCACGCTGAACCCCCTCGGGATCGCCAACAACACGTATGCTGGCGCCGCGTATGGAGAAGTCCTCAGTCTTGCCGTGGTATTGGTGCCCTCCCGCCTTGATAGATACGTCCATTGTTACGCGATAGCGTTCCTCGCGGCGGTGTTCAACCGTGCCGAAAACCAAAACGCGCGGGTTCTGCGTCCCTCGTATGTTCGGTGGCGGTGTACCCATAGGGCTTGGTTCGACGTCCTCGAGCGCGATCTCGGCGGTGACGTCGACGATCGCGCCGACGGCACATAGCGCGTCCAGGTTTTGCACCAGGCGCTGCGCATCCTCAGGTGCTTTGGTGCTGAGGTTTTCAACCTGGCGCTGCAGCTTGGTGAGTTGTGGCGTGCTGACCTGGTGCAGCGTTAGTTTGAAGACACGAAAGCCGTCGTGCCGTGCGTGGCCGAGCAGAACGTTGTGCCACTGCTCCTCGCTGGTGCAGACGCTCTTGGCGAGCACAACCGGTTGGCCGGCGGCATCCGACCACATTGCCAGCACACTCTCTTCACGATAGTCGTTGGCCATGCTGCGTTCGAATTCATCACAGAGTTCGGCAGCGGTAAGAAACTCCAGGGCGTAGCGCGCATCGCGGCCACGAAACGGAGCCAGCAGCGACTCATTGTTGTCATTGCTGAAGACCGCGATCACACGCGCCGGTTTATCGCTGTCGCGGCCAATGACGAAGGGCACTACAGGTGTCGCGCGTGTGTAGTATTTCTCGACCAGCAATGAGGCGGCAGTGATCACGTCATCGGCCACATCACGCTGGTCGCGCGAGCGTGTTGAGCTCAGTGTGTCGTCGACCAGCTTGGCCAAGGCGTTTGTCGCAGGTGCCGGAGCGTCTTCGTGCTGGCGCAGGCGTAACAGCGTCGCGGTGTCGTGCGCCTCGATGGCGACAATGCTATAGGGGACGTTGCTGAGCGTGTCGCCAGTTTCGCTGGTGACGGCGGTGAAATTCACCTCGAGCTTGTCGCCAGGTTTTAGCGGAGGTGCCACTTTGCAGTGCACGCGCAGGCCGTGCGCCGATACGTCACGGGTGGTGCCGAGCAGGAGTTGGCCCTCGCTGTTGAGCGACACTTCGCTGATCCACTCCACGCGCGGTTCGCCGCGGCGGTAGTAGTAGCCCAGCGGCAGGACCTCGGGCGGGGCCGCTTTGCTGCGGTATCGTTCCAGCGGATCGGGCGCGCTGGCATCAACGCGGGGACTGTTCGGCTCCGTGTTGGCGGCATGTTGCGACGGCTTCAGAGTCGCCGCCGACGCTTGCTGGTTCTGCTGAGCCTGTTGCACTGCTTTGAAGGTATGGGCGCCGTTGACGATGCGCTCATAGGTGCCGACGGTGAACACGCCATCATGAGCATTGAGCCCGTCCTGGAAGATGTTGTAGGACACATCATCCATCCAGAACGTCTGGTTCTTGTACTTGTAATTGCTGCACTTGTACGGCGTTTTGCCGCGCATGTCGACGGTGCGGGTGCAGGGGCGCGAGAGCCGCAGCTTCTCCATGCGCGTGAGGAACTCATGGGTATCCGAACCCTCCTTGACGAGCTCCGTGACTAATTCCTTGTCGCGCGCGCGGGCATGGGCGCGACGGTAGTGCTTGACGACGGCGGTTATGGCGGTGTCGTTACTCACGGCTACTCAGCATTGCGTGCAACAGGGTTCCGTCATGCGGCTACGAGGCCGGTGACACGGGGGTGCTCTAGTAGGTATCGGTTTGATCCGCCATGGGCTTTACGCTGGGGCGGCGCCGGGATCCAGGCCAGTGAGGCCGAAAGAGGGCGGCGCAAAAAAGGCCAACGCGGTCGGCAGGTCGAAGAGGCCGGCGTACCCTTGGTCGCCATGGCGCCACTGCGTGGCCGTTTCGGCGTCACCCACGATTGGATCACTCGCCACCCAGGCGCGCGAGCGCAGCGTCCAGCCCGTTTCCCGACAGCAGACCAACAGGCCTCCCGGCGGGCCGCGGGTGACCAGGGGTGAGCTGCGAGCGCAGCACGCGCTGGTGGGCTCGCCTGAGCTCAGCCGGCAGTGCTGCCGCTTGCCGGACGGCAAGAGGGGGCTGCTGATTGAGGCGTTCAGCGCCGTGGGCGATGTTCACGCGAGGGAGAGCGCGGGTTCACTACGCTTTCAGATAGAGGCGTCCCATTGATGAGGGTCAGGGTAGTCGATGCGGGGCAGGCACAGCGTTGCGGCAGATCAGGGCGAGCACGTCCGCCGGCGGGTACGCCTACGCCCCTTGCGTGAGTCAGATCTCGATGCCGTGGTTGCCCTCGAGCGAATGGGGTACAACCACCCGTGGCCGCGGTGGTGGTTTCGGCGCCTGTTGCGTTCACATTGCTCGTGCTGGGTGGTTGAGGATGGTCGCGCCGTGGTCGGCTACGGCATCATGCAGTTGAAGTCGAGTTGGGCTCACATCATGAACGTCTGTGTAGCACCGCCTGCGCGACGCCACGGCGTGGGTACACGCATCATGCGCCACCTGCTGGACCTGGCTCGGCGCGAGCATGCCACGGGCGCTTGGCTCGAGGTCAGACCCGGCAACGTCCAGGCCCTACAACTCTATCGGCGCCTCGGTTTCAGGGCGATTGGGCGCCGGCGCCACTATTACCGCGACCGCTGGGGCAGGACCGATGCGAGCGTGATGATTCGTCGCCAGGCTGGCGGGTGACGGATTATCGTCGGGCGATGTCATTTTGGCGGCTCAGCGCACCGCTTTGGTGCGAATTGGGCGTCATCGACGCCGGATTGGGGCGTTCTGGTGGTCAAATTGATTTCAAACCGGCCGCAGAACCGCAATTCGCCGCTGTTGGCGTGTTGGCACGATGCCTGCATTGAAAACAGCGCATTGGCTATCGTTATGACTCTCTCCTCACACTTTTGAGGCCACCCGCAAGGTGGCCTTTTTTTTGCTCTCCAGTCGACTCGCGCAATGCCGGGACTGCATCTAAACTTATCTCAGACCAGCTCGAGGAGGAGCAGACATGGTGCCGCAAGCAAGGGAGCGGCGCTGCAGACGCGGCCGGCGCACAGGCGAGCCTACGCGCGACTTCCCGATGCGCGATAGTAGCGGACGCTTGGTACGCCACGAGCGGCGCGCTGGCGACGATCGTCGGTGCTCGCGCTACGTGGTGGAATGGGAATGCTAGTCGAATGGGACTGCGCTAGGTTCCACTCAGGGGCTTAGTACACCGACCACCGCACCCGTCATGCACGTCGCCAGAGTGCCCGCAAGGATGGAGCGTAACCCGAGCGCAACGATTTCGCTGCGCCGTTCTGGGATCATTGTGCCCAACCCACCTAACATGATGCCGAGGCTGCCCAAGTTGGCGAAGCCACACAGGGCGTAAGTCAGAATGAGCCGACTGCGCTGGCTCATCGCCTCATCCGACATTTGTGCCAGCTCCAGGTAGGCCAGCAATTCGTTGAGAATCGTTTTGGTTCCGAGCAGGCCGCCGGCCAGCGTTGCCTCGTGCCAGGGGATCCCCAGCAACCATGCGATGGGCGCCATGAGATAGCCAAGCAGGCGCTGCAAAGTGATCGGCTCACCGTCCAGTGACGGCAGCCAACCAAGCATGAGATTGATCAAGCTAACCAGCGCCACGAACACCAGCAACATAGCGACGATGTTGATCAGCAACTGAACCCCCTGAAGCGTTCCCTGGGTTACCGCGTCCATGCTGCTCGAAGCCTGCTGTGCGGGCATCAGTTGTTCAGCCTCGGTTTGTGTCGTGGGTGGAATCATCATCAGGGCAATAAGCAACGCCGCGGGTGCACTAATCAACGAGGCCGTCAGTATGTGCCCCATCGCATCGGGAATGGTGTCGGCGAGAATGCTGGCGTAGAGCACCATGACGGTACCAGCAATGGTGGCCATTCCCGTCGTCATGAGCGCAAACAGCTCGCTGCGGCTCATGTGCTTGAGATAGGGGCGAATGAACAGCGGTGCTTCGACCATGCCCACGAAGATGTTGGCACCCGTGCCCAGCGCCAGCGCACCACCCACCCCCAGCACATGCTGGAGCAGCCGCGAGAACGCGCGGACCACCCATGGCAGCACGCGCCAGTAGAACAAGAGGGCCGACAGCGCGCTGATGACCAACACCAGCGGCAAGGCGCGAAAGGCGAGGATAAAGCTGTTTCCGGGCGTCGTCTCTTCAAAGGGCAGGGAACCGCCGCCCAGGTAGCCGAAGACGAACGCCGTGCCGGCCTGCGTCGCCTGCTCCAACGAAAGCAAGGCATTGTTCAGAGCGAGGAACATCTGCTTGAAAAACGGCAGCCACAGCAGCACAGCCGCCAACGCAAACTGCAGCAGCAGGCCACCGGTCACCACGCGCCACGGAATCGCGCTGCGCCGCTCGCTGAGTAGCCAAGCGAGCGCAACGAACGTTACGATGCCAAGAAGACTCTGCAGGCTCAGAATCATGGTTGTGGAACGCAAGACTGGACCCGGCGCATTATGGCGGTTGGTTGCAGCGAATGCGAGCACCCGCACCTGCGGTGCGGTGGCCGATCAACATGGCGCAAGTTGATACGCTCATCGTGGGACAAGGCCTGGCGGGAAGTATCCTCGCCTGGATGCTCATGCAACGCGGTCAGCGCGTTGTGGTTGTCGACGCGGCCCTGTATCCCAGCGCCTCGCGCTGCGCCGCCGGTATCGTCAATCCCCTCAGCGGTCCGCGCTTGGCGAAAACAGCTGGCTTCGAGACGCGCTGGCGCGTGGCCGCGCGCGTTTACGGCGATCTGTCCCTCCAGTTAGGCAAACCCTTCTGGAATGAAATTCCCCTGTTGCGTGTCCTGCGCAGCGACAACGAACGCCAAATGTTGGAGCAGCGTCGCTCGGAAGCCAACTACCGGCCCTACATCGACACTATTATGGGCAGTGGTCGCACCGGCTTACCCATCGACGACCCCTTCGGCAGCGTAGCGTTGAAGAACGCGGGTTACGTCGATACGGCGGCCCTGCTCGGTGTTTTGCGTGCGTACCTCAAGACTCACGACAGTCTCGTTGAGACCAGCTTCGTTTATGAGCACCTCAAAACGAGCGGCTCTGATGCCTGGGACTGGCATGGTATCAGCGCCACTCAGGTCATCTTCTGCGAAGGCTACGGTGTTAGCGCCAATCCCTGGTTCCATACTCTGCCGCTTCAACCGGTTGCCGGTGAAGTCCTCACCTTGGAAACCGGCGCTGAACTGCCGCGCCAGATCATCAACAAAGGCCACTGGTTGTTGCCGCTGAACGACCGCGCCTGCCGCGTTGGCGCGACCTATGCGTGGGGTTGGCAGCGGCTCGAACCCACCGGACGGGCGCGCGAGGAACTCCTGGCCGCATTGAGCGCACTATGGCGTATCGACCTGACGCCGCGCGTGGTGGCGCACTGCATTGGCGCGCGTGTGGGGACCACCGACAAGTCACCGCTGCTCGGGCGCCACCCGCGTCGCCCAGCCCTGCTAGTGTTCAACGGATTTGGCTCAAAGGGTGCTTCGTCAATACCCTACTTCGCCGAGCGCATGGTGCAGCATCTGCTCGACGCCAAACCGCTGCCAGCGGAAGCTGACATCAGCCGTTGTGCCGCCTTGTGAGCAAGCGCCTGACGACCCAGGCCCATGAACTCGTCGCCGCCGCGCTCGGCGCCGGCGAGATCGTGGTCGATGCCACCGTCGGCAACGGCTATGACACGCTGTTTCTTGCCCAGACTGTGGGTGCCTCGGGGCACGTGTTTGGCTTCGATGTCCAGGCGCCGGCTCTCGCCTGCGCGCGGCGGCGGCTCCGCGCCGCTGATGTGCAAGAGCAGGTTACGCTGTTTTGCGCCAGTCACACCGAAATGTGTTGGTTGCTTCCGGCCGATTTGCACGGGCGTCTTGGCGCCGTCATGTTCAATTTGGGCTACCTGCCCGGTTCCGACCACGCTCGTACCACCTGCGCCGGCACTACGGTGCCGGCGCTTGCCAGCGCCTGGTCTCTGCTGCGCCCCGGTGGCCGTCTGAGTATTGTGACGTATCGCGGTCACCCCGGTGGTGGCGCCGAGACCGCGGCCGTGTTGGGCTGGATGCGCAAAAGCGTTGGCCGTATGCAGGTCATTGACGCGCACCCCTTCGCAGACGCCGCCCCACTGCTAGTGTGGTGTGAGCGTTGAGCGCAGACGCCATGGGTGGCAATGCGCTAGGCTAGTTGCCCGAGCGCAGCCAAGGCTAGCGTCCGCCGCATTCATGAGTATTTGATTTATGCCGTTTGCCTACTATAAGCGCCTGAGTCGCAAGCAACAGTCTGTCTATCGCAAGAGCGACGGCATCACCACGCTGCGGCTGCCCAAGGCGGCTGATCTATCTCCGCTGGTGATGCGCCTCGAGTACAGCCTGCGTAGTGGTGTCCCCACCAGTGTCGAGACGGAGGCTCAGTCCTTGCTCAGCGCTATTGTCGAGCGGCTGCAGGCGCCACCCGTACGAGTCAGCGTGCTCACAGTTCGTCCGCATGACGAGTACGCCGAGTTGCACGGCTTGTATAGACCGGCCGCGGGGCGGGGCCAGGCCCAGATCGCCGTGTGGATGCACACCGCGCGGCGCCAACGCGTGGTGGCCTTCAAGACGTTTTTGCGCACCCTGTTGCACGAGTTATGCCATCACCTGGACTACGAATTGCTGGGACTGGCCGAGTCGTTTCACACCGTGGGGTTTTACAAACGCGAGTCCAGTTTATTCAAACAACTCCTGGCGCCGGCAAGCCAAGATCCACACGCGCTCGCCGGAGCCAATGCCAACACTGGTTGACCGCAGTCGCCGGCGCGGCATCGCCAGCCAGTCAACACAGCTGTTTCGATTTCAACGCTCGATGGGGAGGAAGCTGAACCGTGACGATTCTCAACATTATGGTGTTGCGACACTCTGCGTTCTACAGTCCATTGTTGGCGACGATCGGCGCCGGGTTTCTCAAAGATGAAGGACTGGCGCACACCTATGCCATCGCCACCCCGGACAACACGGTACCCGATGCGATCGCTCATGGTCGCGTGCATGTTGCCCAATCCGCCGTTTCAACCAGCTTTGCCGGCCTGGAACGCGGCGAGTCCTCGCCGCTAGTACACTTTGCGCAAATCAATGAGCGCGATGGCTTCTTCATTGCTGGTCGCCGGGCGGAGCCTGACTTCAGCTGGAAGAGCCTGGTCGGCAAGGAGGTATTGGTCGATCACTTTTTCCAACCTCTGGCCATGTTCAAATACGCCTTACATCGCAAAGGGATCGACTTCGATACCATCAAGGTCATCGATGCGGGCGATGTCGATGCTATTGACCGCGCCTTTCGCGCGGGGCGCGGCGACTACGTGCACCAGCAGGGTCCGGCCCCGCAACAGATGGAGCACGAGGGTATTGCCCATGTCGTGGCGTCGGTCGGCGCGGCGGTGGGACCGGTAGCGTTCAGCAGCCTGTGTGCTTCGCCCCAGTGGTTGCAGACCGACATGGCCTTGGCCTTCATGCGGGCCTATCGCAAGGGTCGCCAGTTCGTAGTTGACTCACCCGCGCGTGACGTTGCCCAGGTCGTCGCGGAGTTCTTCCCCGCCACTGATCGCGACGTTTTGATTCGTACGATCGAGACCTACCAGCAGCTTGGCTGTTGGGTGCCCGATCCGGCTATCACAATGCAAGCCTATGAGGCCGTCCTCGACGTGTTCTTGCACAGCGGTTTGATCACCACGCGTCATCCTTATGAGGCCGCAATTGCGCTGCCACCCGACCAGCGCTGAGGTTGCGGGAAGTCGCGGTGGAGGCAACGCACGTTGTCGGCGCGTCGGGCCGGGTAATCAACGCAGAAATCAGGTCCGGCGCCGATGCGAGATCCGACTTGGCGATAGTGCCGAAAAGCTGCATGGTCAATTGACCACAACGCGAAATTGGATGTGATTTGACAGCCGTGGCGCTCCCGCGCGCATTATGGAAGGGTGTGCTCGCCGTAGGCCCATAGGCCGCGGCGGGCGCGACGCGCGCTGAGCTCAAAACGCAGCAATTCAACGGTCAGCGGGTGGTCGCGTAGGACATAGGCATTGCCCTCGCTCAATAGCTGCGGTGCGATGTCCTGTCCGGCGACGAAAATTCTGGTCTTGACCACAGCGGCGTCGAGCCCGCCATCAACGGCAAGTTCGACAGTCTTGTCGAATACCATTTCCCCCAAGGCCTTGCGTGCTGCACTGCGCTGAGGGTGTCCCACGGGAGGTAGGGCGATACCCGCTGGCATAACCTTGAGTTGATCGTGTGCGCCTTGGATGCGCAGTAGTCCATCGGCGCTGACCGACAAGACCCTGCCTGTGATCCGTTCGCCGGATCCAGAGGCGGCCGCGACAAGTAGCAGGACCACGACACCGACTGTGCGGGCTAACCAGCGCATTCCCTCAGGGTATGCTCGCCTCATAGACGACACGTAGGCTGACGTCGGTTTGCACTTGTCCGGGTGCCACGGGCACCGTCTCGTCGGCGCGTGCTGCGCTCATCGCCATCGGCCGCGGCACGGGTGGTCGTGCCCCTAACTCCTCGACACGCTGCACTGGCCCCAACTTCAATCCCACGGCCGTTGCATACAGTTGCGCCTTGCGTTGGGCATCCGCAAGTGCCAGTCGTCGTGCTGCGTCAGCGTATTGTTGCGGGTTGCCAACGGTGAAGTGAACCCCGTGCACGCGGTTGGCGCCTTCTTCAACCAGCGCATCCAGCAGCAGGCCGAGATGCTTAAGATCGCCGATGCGCACCTGGACCTGGTTCACGACCTGATAGCCCGTCAGTTGCGCCGCTTTGTTGGGTTCATGCTGGTAACGCGGCGACACACTGAAACTCTGAGTTTGTACGTCTTTGTCCGCGATGCCACGTTGCTTAAGCAACGCTAGCAGACGGCTCATCGCCTGGGAGTTCTCGCGCAGCGCCACGTTGCTGGTTGGAGCTTCGCTCAAGACACCGATTTGCACTTGCGCCACGTCCGGTGCCATCTCAACGCTGCCTTCGCCAATCACATCAATGGTGCGTTCCGCGCTATGGGCGATCAAAGGTAGGGCAACGAACAACAGCACGAGTCCGGCAAATCTGATTCGCATCGAGCCTACTCCTTGTTTTGTCAATGCTGTGGCGGGCGGGCGAAGAAGGCCTGCGCTGCCTGTTCAAACCGGTTGTTCAACGACTCTCTCAGCGATGCCGGCGCCGGGCCGATCAGCCACCACTGAGACACCAAATCGCGGGCTTCATCCTCAGCGTTAGTGCGGCCCTGCTGTAGCGCCTGGGTAAGACGTTCGACCTGGTAGCGCATGCGGGCCTCTTTGAACTCAGCTGGCGAGTCCACCCCGGCGAGCAGTTCCATCTGCAAACACATCTGCTCCAGCGCACCCTGATTGCGCTCGAGCTCGCGTGCGGTCAGCGCCTGCCCGCTCTCGATCTGTGCGTGCGCCGTGGTGAAGCGTGACTGCAAACCGCGCTCGGCATCGCCATTCGCCAACGCCTCCAGGTCTTGCCATCGCTTGATCAACTCCGCGAGCGCAGGGCCGGCGTGCTGACCTTGTTCGGCGAGGCGTTCCACCTCTTCACACAAACGAGCTTTGGCGCGCAGCCGCTCCAGCGCCTGGTTCTCAGCGTGGTGGCGCAACTTGCTCTGGTGGTCCCTGAACCCCTTGAGCGCAGCGCGATAGCGCTTGTCCATCCCAGCTGCCGCCGCTTTGGGTACGTGGCCGATCGCCTGCCACTCGCCCTGCAGCTTGTGCACCTGGCGCTGCGCTGCTTCGACGTGCTCGCTATTGACCTGGCATAGCGATTCAATCTCGTCGCAGATCCGTTGCTTGTGCGTGAGGTTGTCGCGCTGCGCCTTTTGACGTTCTTCACTTTCGGTGCGCCGCCGGCCGAATATCGCGTCACAGGCTGCCTGGAACTCGTCCCATATTTTCTTTTCGTCCTTGCGCCGTGCCGGCACCGTCGTGTGCCATTGCTGACGCAACAGTTTGCACTGCTCAATGGCCGCGGCTGTGTTCGCCATGTCCTGCAACGCACTGATTTGCCCGATGAGCGCGCGCCGTTCGTGCAGATTGCGTTCGCGCTCGGGGGCCAGATGTTGCTCGAAGCCATCCATGACCGCCTTGAAGCGCCTGTCCAGTGCTCTGCGTCGCTTGCGGTCAACAGGGCCCAGTTCGTGCCACGCGTGCTGCGCCTTGCGCACTCGACCCACCACGGCTTTCCAGTCCACATCGTCCCAGTCTGTTGAGGCCAGAAACGATTCAAGCTCCTGGCACAACGCCTCTTTGCGGGCCTGGTTGTCGTGTCGTTGCTGCGCTTGTTGCTCGAAGTACTGGGTACACGGCGCATAGGCCCGATGGCAGGATTCTTGAAAGCGCTCCCATAGCGGCCGCGTTGCCGGTCCGCCGCTGCGGTCCAGGTTTTTCCATTCCTCCTGCAGCGCATGAATGCGCTTGGCTAGCGCGTTGGGGTCCTCCTCGCTGCCAACGAGCTGCTCAACCTGCTCGCACAAATGCTCGCGCGCCTGATTGGTGCCCCAGCGCCGCCAACCTTGCAGCTCGCGCACCTGCGGGCGCAGTCGTTGCAGGTGGTTCTGCAGCTTGTGCACGCGGTGCGAGCGTGGTTCCAGTAGCTGCAAGCGGTCGAGCTTCGCTGAGATCTCACCGTGCAACGGTACAGCATGGCGCGACTCGCCGGATTTGAGCGCCGCTTCGAGCTCGTTGAGTTTCGCCGGCAGTATCTGGCCGAGCTCCTCGCGCTCGGTCTGCTCCTGGAGGAGTCGCTCGCGCAACCTGCTATGTATGCTTTCATAGCGTCGATGCAGCGACTCGAGCTCGGCGCTAGCCTCATCGGCGTGGGGCCGCTCGCGCCAGCGTTGCTCCAGCTTCTGCAGTTGCTCATCGCGTAGCGGCTTGTCCTGGGCCTGCAGGTGCTCTGCCTGCGCGCAGATGTCATGCAAGGCCTGGCGCGCTCTGCCTTGCTGGCGCAGCAGCGCTAGTTGTTGGATCAGCGCCCCATGCTTGTCGGCGAAACGCGCATCGACTTGTTCCTGTTCCGGTTGCGGAAGCTGATCGAGTTCTCGCCAGCGTTCCCCGATACTGGTGAGTGTCTCAGCAAGCTTGTCCATGGACGCCCCCGGTGTTGGGTCGTTGCCTGTCGCCTCGAGCTCTTGCAGTTCGGCGAACAGCGCCTGTTGGACGGCGCGCAGCGGTGCCAGACGACGTTCGGTCGCAACATGCTCGTCATGGGCGCGCAGGAAGGCGTCGCGGGCGTCTCGGTAGCGCTGTGCCGACTCAGCATCGACCTCGGCGGCAATGTCCGACCATTGCTGTTCCAGCTCGCCCAGGCGCTCGCGATCATGGTCCCAGCGTCCGCTGCGCCCCAGGGTGCGCACTGAGGCGAAAATGGTTTGCGCTTGTTCGCGCACGCGCTGCGGACGTTCCAGCTCGGCAACGAGCGCCTCCAGTTTCTCCTGCGCCAGGCGGTGCAACTGCTTGTCGTGTTTGCGACTGTCACGCGTGACACGCTCCAGTGTCGAGCGCTGCTCGATGCGCTCCAACGCGCGCAGACGATTGTCAGCATCCGCATCACCCAAGGCAGCGTCACCCAGCACCGATTGCCGCTGTACGTGCGCGATCGCCGCTTGGCGCAGTGCTGCCTCTTTGCCGTGCACGGCAAGGAACTCGAGCAGTTCGGCGTCCATGTCCGCGCTGACACGTTCCAAGCGCATCGATAGCGCGGGGCTGTCCTCGCGCAGTCCGGCCAACAACTGTCGAAAGCGTTCGTTGGCGGCCGCGCGGACTTCGGCGTCGGAATCATTGACGGATGCGCGCACCAACAGCTCGAGGTCGCCAATCCGGCGTACGGCGAGTTGGCGCAGCTCCGCGTTGTCGTCGTGTTCGGCGACATAGCTCAGCGCATCGGCAGCGTCATCCGCCAACTCGAGCAAGGCGCGTTTGCGTACTTGCGGGTTGGGGTGTTGCCACTTGGGTTTGAGAAACCGATCCAGGACCATGCCGTGTCCGCGAAGCCGTGGGACGTTGTGTCGGGACTCACCCGCCAAGCTTAGCGGCGGGGCGCGCTCTCAGAGCAGCTAGTATAGCGCGTCGCCATGCAAGGCGAGTGAAGTGAGCGAGGTCGTTTCAGCGGCCGCCGGCCGCGCCATCGGTGGCCAAGCGGCGCAGCGCTTCGATGACCTCAGGGCTGTCCCATTCGATCGCCGCATTGACACCGTAGCGGATCGTGGCATCGGGCCCGACCACGAACGTCGAGGGAAACACAATGACCTTCCAGCGGGCGGATTCGAGCCCGTTGACATCAGAGAGCACCGGAAAATCGACGTGAACACGGTCCATGAACGCCAGTACGGTCTGAGGATCCTCGGCGTAGTTGACCGAGACCAGTTCGAAAGGAACATCGGCCAGCGCAGAGCGCAGCCGGTTCAGAGACGGAATTTCCTCGACGCAGGGGGGGCACCATGTGGCCCAGAAATTCACCACAGTAACGCGATCGTGATAGTCGCCCAGCGCGTGCGGTTTGCCGAACACATCATTCAGGATGATTGGTGGCGGCGTCGGCTCGCCCTGATAGGGGCGCAGTCCCGCGTCCAGGCCTCTGCCCCGCGCCACGTCGGGTAGTTCGGTCGCCACTGCTTGTCTCGGGGTGGGTTGGCTGGCGAGCAGCGGCAGAGCGCCCAACAGCCGCCGCGGCACGGTTTGAAAGTAGGCCTCGACCTGGGGCGGCAGCTCGGCATCAAAAAACAGCCCGACAATATCGGGCATGATGCTGACAAATACCGGACTGCCTGCCGCGTCAAGGCGCTCGAGTAGTCTCGGCAATTGCCAGCGGTTGGCGTTGTCGCTGCCCTGCAAGATGAACAGGGGGAGATTGGTGGCGTCGACGATGGGCTCATACTCAGGCTCCAGGCCCAGCGGGGGGATGGTGCTGTAAAGGTTGGGTGAAAACAACACAGCGCCAATGAGATAGGGTCGTGCAGGCTGGCGCAGCTGCCAGGTGCGGGCCCCACGTAGCAGCGGAATCGCGCCGTAGGAACTGCTAATGAGCAGCACCCGCTTGCCCGTCTCGGCATGGGCGTATTCGATGAGATCGGCGACATACTTGCCGTCGATCTGGCGCATGCTGGTGCTGCCACGCGGCAGAAACAAGGCGTCGGCAAGGTCAAACTGCCAGACTTCGATGCCGTGTGCGGCCAGGAGTCCAGCCATGCGCTGCTGGCCGGCGCGCAAACCGTAGCTTGGTGCCACCCACAACAGCACCACATCTCCGTTGCTGGGGTAGACGCTGACATTGACCTCCAGAGCGTCGGTAACCGTGTAACTGCGCTGTAGGGGAGCCGTCGCGGGCTCAAGCGCCTGCGCCTGAGCGGCAATGCTGAGCAGACAGGCAATGAGCACCAGGAAGAGCGGCATGGCAGTATCGGCCGGCGGCAGGTTAGGGCTGGCCATTATAACGGTGGCCGGTCATGGTATGTTGGCAGTTGTATGGCCGCAACGTATCGGCCAATTGTGAGCCATAAGGACCGCCCATGTGGTTGCTTGACCAACTTGCGGAGGCGCGCATTACCGAAGCCTCGGTGCGCGGTGAGCTCGACGATCTCGCCGGGGCGGGTCGGCCGTTGGTGCTCGATGACGACATCATGGTGCCCGAGCATTTGCGCGTCGCCTATCGGGTGCTCAAGAATGCCGGCTGTGTACCGCCCCAGGTCGAATTATTGCGTGAAGTCCGGGACATCGAAGCGCTGCTGCGTGGCGTTGACGACCAGCCCGGGCGGCGCGCCTTGTCGGCCAAGTTGCAGTGGGTGTCCATGCGCCTGCGTGCCAGCGGTTGGCGTCAGGACGACCTGCGGTTCGAGCAGGCCTACTATGACAGGCTGCAACACGTCTTGGGCGGCGGCTAGTGTGGCCAGCCGCTCTCTAGTCGTCGCGGCGATCCCACAGGTCGCCGGTGGTCGCGCGACGGTCCTTGTTCGATCGGCGCGGCGTTTTCTCCGGCTCGTAGCGGATTAGCGCACGGCGATCCTTGTTCTTGCGGCGCTGTTCGGTGCGGCGCTCGATATCGGTGGGTCGTGTGTCGTCGTCGTTGCTCATCCGGTGTGGCGATCTCCGTTGACGCTCAAGCTGATTTGGCTTGCTCGGTCTTCACGACTCGGTCGAATCCGGGTGAGCTGAGCTCGAACACCGTGAAATCGTTCTTGGCCAGCCACACATTGCCCAGCCGGGCGGGAACGGTGCGGCCGTTGGGCTGCGTCACTTTGAGCGGCGTGCCCGATACGTAGCCGTGGTCCGCGGGAGCAATCACGCGCCAGTGCTCGTCCAGATCCTGGATGAGTATTACCGGTCGTGCCGCCTCCTCACCCAGCGCTTCCTGGACCAGCGCCGCCTCAGCGTATTTGGCCACCCGGGTAATGGCCACTTCGATTTCGTCGTCACGTGGACGATGTAGACGGCAGATGTATCCGATAAGAGCTTGCTCGAGCTTGTCCACCGGACTGAAGGTGACGATCTGACCGATCTCGACCGGCGTCGTGAAGGCCGTCACCTGAGTGCGCAATAGCAATCCGCCAGTACTGAAATCCACCAACTGCCATCGGGTCGCCAATTGTTCCTGATCGTCCGTGAACTTGGCTGAGCGCTGGGCCAGATTGTCGGTCAGGTTACGCTTCTGTAATGCGCCTTCAATGTAGGGTGCGGCGATGGCTTGCAGCAACTGGTGGCCATCGTCGAAGCCGAAGTACAAGCGGAAGCTTTCGTTACCGCCACCGGCGTGGCGCTTGTGCTGGCGTTGTCGCTCTTTGAGCCGCAACAACATGAGCTCGACCACCGGGATGCGGTCTTTGCCGGCGAGGTGCGCCAGCGGCGTGCTCACTTTGGTGGGGTCGAAGTGGTCGAGCACCTTCATTTGAGACAGGGCCTCGTGGTCCTGCGCCAGGCGGTTGAACAGCGTCGAGTACTCCACGCGAATCGCAGGTAGATGGGTTTGCTCGCGGCGTTGGAAACGGGGGGGGCCATCCGCGTCGAGATAGGTGATGAGTGTCCCGGGAGCCATGCCCTGGGCGGAGTCAGGCAAAATGCGCAGCGCGTTGTCCAGATGATTGAGGTAGGCATCCGGGACGTGCAGCAGTCGCATGGGCCAAGTGATGGTATCGAGCAAGCCGAACAACTGTACCGACAGGTAGACGTCCTGGGGCGAGCTCATGGTCGAGCTGCCGGGACTGCGTTTCTCGCTTACGGGCCGTATACCGGTTGTGCCGGTCAGACGCAGCGGCTGCGCCGTGTCGTTGTGCAGGGCCAAGCCGAAAAAGATTCGATTGCAGTCGCTCCACATCGCCCCGGGGAGCTTTTGATAGCGGATCGCGCGCAGGCGCTGGGCCAGACGGGACATTTCCAGGGCACGAAAGCCCGCCTCGACGAGCGTGTCACGGTGCTTGAGATAGGCGCCGCGAGCGGTGGCGAACAACTCTTTGAATACCAGCTTGTAGGCGATGGCCAACTGCTCGGCGAGGTTGATCGTCGCAGTCAAGGTGTCGCGTTGATCGCGGTCCTCGGGGATGGCGCTGTGTCGTGATTGGTAGTGGCCGTAGAACTGCGCCACGGTGGCGTAGCTGGCCGCCAGGATTGCCGTCGCCAATTCCAGGCGCTTGTCCGACTTCATGACGACAGCATTGAGTGCGCTGGCACTGCGCGCCGCCTCCTGTACCTGCTGAGTCGGAAACATCTTCAACGAGCCCAGCTTCTTGACATAGGTCTCTCGGGCCAGGTCGGCGCGCCCCGGTTTGCGGTACGGATTTGGGCAGTGCGCAAACTCGGTATAGAGCGTGGCGTCGCGCAGATCCGCGGGTTTGGGCGGGATCTCGGCCTTGACCGTCTCCGCTTCGCTGGGGCTGGGCGGCGGGGTCGCTGACGTTGCTGGGCTATTCGCAGCCGTTGCCTCGTGCTGCGTGGCGGCCGCCTGTGTGATGGTTTGTTCGGCTTTGGCCTGCTCGGCTGTGGTCTTGGCTTGTTGTTGCTTTTCGGCGGCGACCAGCGCACGTAAGCGGGCCCGATCGCTCTCTGACATGTCGAGCTGCAGGAACTTGGTGTCCTTGCGCAGGATGTAGCGGCCCAGCTCCTCGAGGAAGGAATCATCGATTCGCGCGGGGTCCAGGGCGTAGGTCTTGAGCCCCAATGTCTCAAAGTTGCGAATCGTCATCAGGATGCCGAGCAGATCCGCGGCGAGCTTGAAGTGGAATACGATGGGCACTTCACGCTCGAGTCTGAACAACGCATGCGACACGTTGAGGCGATCGTCGCGGATCTCCTTGCGTGTGAAACTCAGCTTGTTGTCCTGCAGGAATTCGATGCGACGATCGATTTGCGGCTTGCTTTCAACTTCAAACTCCAGCTTGCCTTCGTCTACGCAGTGAAATGTGAGTGAGAACTCCGTGAGCTGCTCGCGAGAGTCAGCCCGAACCTTGTAGTCGCGCTGGCGCAGGTTCTCTAGCACTACGCCGTTCTTGATATCGTAGGAAACGAAGATTTCGGGCTGGACGTAATTGAGGTGCTCGGCCAGCTCGCTCAAATAGGTGTAGACGCGTGCGAGCCTGGGTTTGACCTCGGTATGTGCGTGCTCGATCAGGCGCTCTTGTTCGGCTCGCTCAACGGCTTCTTGCTGTTTTTTTGCTTCTGCCTGTTGTTTCAGTTCGTCAAGCAGTCCCATTATACTGACCTCGTCGCGGGCGACCGTTGGCCCTTCGCCCTCGTTCCCAACGACTCATGATTTGACGTTATTTTGACAGTGGACCCGGTCATATAGCAGAGGGCCCACGATAAAACAACCGTGCTCCCAGTGCTGCGCTGGCAACGTCTCCGAAGGATTCACCGTGTACAGGACCCTCCACAGCAGGCTCGACCGTCTCCACGCAGCGCCCGAAGCCAGCTGTCTGCGCGATAGCCTGGTGGGCCTTGAGAAGGAAAGCCTGCGTGCCAGTGTGCTGGGCGGCATCGCCCAGACTCCGCATCCGCCGGCTCTGGGCTCGGCCCTGACCCACCCTTACATCACCACCGACTACGCTGAAGCACTGCTCGAGTTCATCACCCCGCCTTGTGCCGACCGTCGGCAGGCCCTGGAATTCCTGCGCGATGCCCATTTGTTCGTGTATCGGCACATCGGAGCGGAAACCTTATGGGGGACCAGCATGCCGTGCGTGCTCGCCGGTGACGCGAGCATTCGTATCGGCTACTACGGGGAGTCGAACGCCGGGCGCATGAAGCACGTCTATCGGCGCGGGCTCGGCTACCGCTACGGTCAGACCATGCAGGTTATCGCCGGGGTGCACTTCAATTACTCGCTGCCAGACAGATTCTGGAGCCTGTACCAGCAACTGGAAGGTTCAGCCGGCGCGTTGCGAGCGTTCAAGGACGCCGGTTATTTCGCGATGATCCGCAATCTGCAGCGATTCGGCTGGTTGATCCCGTATCTATTCGGCGCCTCGCCCGCGGTGTGCCGGTCCTTCTTTGGCGACAAACCGACCCCCTTGCCCTTGTTCAACGAGAGCACCTACTACGAGCCCTATGCCACGTCCTTGCGCATGGGCGACATCGGTTATACCAACCGCAAGGAAGGGGAGACGGGGGCCAAGGCCTGCTACGACGATCTCGACGCCTATGTGACGAGTCTCACCCACGCTTTGACCAAGACCTGTCCCCAATACGAGAAGATCGGCGTAGTGGTCGACGGCCAGTACCGTCAGCTCAACGCCAACGTGCTGCAGATCGAAAACGAGTACTACAGTACGATCCGGCCCAAGCAATTGCTTCAGGGTAACGAAAAGCCGACGCTGGCGTTGAAGCGGCGCGGGGTGCAGTACGTGGAGCTGCGTTCGCTCGACGTCAATGCCTACGAGCCGCTCGGTATCAGCGAGCAACAGCTGTATTTCCTCGAAGCGTTCATGCTCTTCTGCCTGCTCCACGATAGCCCGCCACTGGATCGGGAAGAAACCCGTGAGATCGACGAAAATCAGCTTGCTACGGCGCATGAGGGCCGCGACCCGGAGCTGAATTTGATGTGCCAGGGGCGACCGCGACCGCTGCGCGAGTGGGCGGCGGAGCTGTGTGACGCCATGCAAGGGGCGTGCGAGTTACTTGATCGCTTCGAACCTGACAACCCGTTCGGCCGCAGCCTGGCCGCGCAGCGTGAGCTGGTGCGCGACCCCGAGCAGACACCGTCGGCCCGCATGCTCGCGGAGATGCGTCACAGCAGCGAGGGTTTCTATGCCTTTGCCCGGCGCATGTCCGAGACCCACCGGCGCTATTTCAACAGTCAGTCGCTGAGTCCGGAACGCGAGCAGTTCTTCGCCTCTTTGGCCGCCGAGTCCATCCAACAACAACACGACATCGAGGTGGCAGACGATATCGATTTCGAAGAGTATCTGGCGCGCTATTTCGCCCAGTCGATCGAGGAAGACATCCGTACCGACGTCGCCTACCCCCACCATCTCTAGTCGTTAGCGCCAACTGCGTCACAAATCCACAATAACCCCAGCCCTGGAGGGCACTTTGGCTGTGGCTCGTGTCTAAAGCAGCAGGACGTCTTGCCGTTAGATGGGTAAAGACAACGAGAATACGAGGTGACAGTCAATGGCTACGGGATTGAGTGCTGCAGTTGAGTCCCAGGGCTCCATAATCGAAGAAATGGTGCGCGACCTGTTGCAAGGATGGGCGGGTTTGCAGCTGTATATCGAACGCCGGCGCGCCGGCGCTCCTGCCGATGAAACTATGGATACACTGCTCGCGGAGCTGCTGCGCGTGGGTCTGCGCGACGGCGTCGACGTGCGCGGCGTTATGGCTGCCTTGGTCGGCAAGAGCAGTTAGTGCCAGTCGGGGCTAGGAGCACGACAACCGTGTCTCCGCGCGGCGACCGCTGTCGAAGGCGTGCAAGTCCCAGCTACCGGCTTCCATATCGTGGCGCAAGATGTACACACCGCCATCGTCACCGCGTAGCTTGAAGTAGCGCTGCTCCGGTTCCACCCACCGGTCGATGACCTCCTCGACGCCGACCACACGCGCGCCAATGAAGAAGCGCTGCGGCGTTTCATCGCCACGGTAACCCGCGTAGCACTCCACTCTGACGTTCAACTCATTCACGGTCCGATACTCTGTCAACGCTGCGGCTCATTGCCTCCGCTAGTGTGATTGGACTTCGATTCCCAGTCGCGGTTCACTGATCCAGGTACCTTTGCAGCGGGGACACTTGCCCGGTTTGCGCAACCGGGCCTGGTGAAATACGAAACCGCACTTGCGGCAGGTAGCCGGCTCGAAGATCTCCCGATAATCGCTATGCTTCAAGGACTTGCGCAGATGCTCCAGGTCGTCCTCGAGCTCGCTCGGGTCGACGTCGAGCTCACGGGCGAGCTCGCCCAGCGCTAGGCGGCGCCCGCGCAATATCTCGATCAGGTCGGGGCGGAACACTAGCCGGACCAGCGCAGCCGGCTGTGCGGCCGATCCAGGCGTTTGAGTCCGCAGCGCTGTGCCGTCACCAGCGCCGCCTCGTATTCCTCAGGGGCGAGCGCGCGGTCTAGCGGCGGATAGCTCGCCGCCCGGTAGCAGGGGTGGTACTGGGCCATGATGTTGATGTAGGTGTCCGGCGAGATTTGCTCGGCGATGAAGTGCAGGACCTCGGCCGTTCCCGCCCTGTCGCCAGGCAGAACCAGGTGGCGCACCAGCAGGCCACGGCAGGCGATGCCGTCGGCGTCCAGCACCAGGTCGCCGACCTGGCGGTGCATCTCCTTGACGGCAGCTTGGTTGACCACGACGTAGTCGCGCACTTTCGACAAGCGCCGGGCGGCGCCCGAGTCGGCATACTTCACGTCCGGCATATAGATGTCGATGACGCCATCGAGCAGGGTCAGCGCCTCGAGGCTGTCGTAACCGCCCGTGTTGTAGACCAGCGGCAAGCTCAGCCCTTGGCGCGCAGCTACATTGACGGCTGCCAGGATCTGCGCCACGACATGGCTGGGCGAGACCAGGTTGATGTTGTGACAACCCTGCTCCTGGAGCGAGAGCATCATGGCGGCGAGCTCCTCGGTACTCACTGCACGGCCCTCGCCGCGCTGGCTGATGTCCCAGTTCTGGCAGTACACGCAGCGCAGATTGCACCAACTGAAAAAAATGGTGCCCGAACCGCGCCAACCGCGCAGGGGGGCCTCTTCGCCGTGATGGGGGCCGAAACTGTGGACGATCGCCTGCTCACCGGTGCGGCAGACGGCGCCGGCAATACCGGCCAGACGATCGACGTGGCAATAGCGAGCACACAGATCGCAGTCGCGCAAGTGCTCCCATGCCGCCTCCACGCGCGCCTCAAGCTCACCCCTCTGGAGCAGGTTCTGATAGGCGGGTGTTTCGGTCACTGCTGCCGTGGCAATCATGGCGCTCGCTTCGTGCATTCTCTCTCTAAGCTAGCACAGGCGCCGTCCCGGCAGAGGGGGCCTCAGGGCGATGGCGGGGCATAGATCCAGAGCATGTTGGGCTGGTGGTTCTGCGGGTCGGCGTCCTCACCAATGACCAGCCGGCCGTCGTCGAGGACCACAATGTTGTCGGGTCCAGCGATGTTGTCCAGCGCACAGCGCTGTTCGGCGTCGTGCTGCCGGTAGGGACCACCCACCAGCACCGGCTCGAGGCGGCTGGTGTTGAACTGCCCATTGAGTCGCAGCCGATAGACCGCGCCGCAGGGGTTGGCATCCAACTGGATATCGCCACGCGCATCCGCCATGTGCCGGCTGATGCTGGAAATCGCCAGGTATAGGTAGGGCAGGCGCCCCGACTTCGCGCCGGCGTAGTTCAGGTTGACGCCCTCCATCTTGCTGAACTCAGCGCTGGCTCCCCGTGCGGCGGCGGCTTTGCGGCTTTCCAGGAACGCGGCACGGGAGTCTGCTGCCTGGCCCGCCGCCCACGCTGTGATGTCGGCATCGCTGACCAGGTGCGCGCTGTCCCCGTCAGTGCGGTCGTACTCTGAGATCCATTTGGCGATGGTGGCTTCATCGCCATGCGCCAAGTTCAGCCACTCAATGCCGAAACCGGCGCGGCGCGGGTCGCGCACCAGCTGGCCATGCACGTCGGTGTCCTGGTGCAGCTTAGCCGCGTAAAGCGTGCCACGGCGTAGATCGCCTGGCGCGTCGGCGAGGAACTTGAACAACACCGCCCCGTAGCCATCGTCACTGAGATAGACCGTGCGCTCATCGGGCATGACCACGGCGTTCTCGTGTGAGAAGCGCCCCAGCGCGAAGCGCTTCACCGGCTGGGCTGTCGAGCCCAGTGGGTCCGTGATCTCGACTATGTAGCCGTAGCGGTAGGGGTTCGATGGCCTGCCCAGGTAGGCATGTAGCCGCTCGAGTGCGGCGCCGTTGCGTCCTGTGGGCGCGAACCACTGGGCAGTGTCGGGGAAATACAGCTCCTCGCTGCTCAGCGGTGTGCCCCACGGGCTGACGGTGCCGAAGCAGTTGACCCACGTGCCACTGAGGGGACGGAAGTCGATATTGTGCGCCGTGTCCACGCGCCATGTTCCGTCGCGCTGGCGCGCGGTGCTCAGCCGCGACATGGCGCCCGGCCGGCTCTCGAAGGCGGTGTAGAGGACGCCGTTGTCGCCCTGTGCGAGATAGGCATTGAAGTCGGGCATGCTCCCGTCGGTCAGCGGCTTGCCGTCGAGCGCACGCACCACGCCCAGTTCACCGTCGGCCAGCGTTTGGCCGCCCTGGGCCAGAACCTGGTAGGCGCCCAGTGCAACATGCACCTGCTCTGGCTCATGTTGCGCAGCATCCAGGCCTATGGGCTCCAGGCGCTGGGGCAGGGTCCGGAAATCAACACCAGTGATGACGCCGATGATGCCACGGTTGAAGGGCGGGGCGTTGGTCGGATCCGGGTGCTGCACGTTGAAGAACAGGTCGCCGTTCGTGCTGAGGAACAAGCCAGTGAATTCGGCGCCGCGAGCCGTTGTGGCAAATCGTAACAACTTACCCGGCTGCCGCGCGGCCCATGTTTCGGGCGCAGTTTGTTGCGCAGCACCGGCTACGCTTAGACTCAGCGCGAGAGCTGTCGCCGTGGCCAGCACCCGGCACCCGCGTATGCGCTTCATTCGGACCGACTCCACATTGGCCGCAGCTTAGCGAGTGGTAACGATGCCCGTCCACAACGAAGACATTGCTGTCATCTTCGACGAAATGGCCGACTTGCTCGAAATCGAGGAGGCCAATCCGTTTCGAGTGCGGGCTTATCGCAACGCGGCGCGCACGGTGCGGGGTCTTGGCCGCGACCTAGGCGATATGGTCGCCGCCGGTGAGGACCTGACGGCATTGCCCGGCATCGGCAAGGACCTGGCGGCCAAGATCGAAGAGATCCTGAAAACCGGTAGTGCCGGCGCTTTGAAGAAGCTCCACAAGGAAGTACCCGCCAGCCTCGAAGACTTGCTCAAGATCCCGGGCCTGGGCCCCAAGCGTGTCCGGGCGCTGTATCAGCAGTTGGGCATCAAGACACTCAAGCAGCTGGAGAAGGCAGTGCGTGCGGGCACCGTGCGCGAGCTCGAGGGCTTCGGCGCCAAGACCGAACAAAGTATCCAGGAGGCCATCGCCGCGCATCGCACGGAGAAGAAGAAGCGCTTTTTACACAGCGTGGCACGCCAGTATGCGCAGCCACTGACCGAGTACTTGCGCAATCAAAAGGGCGTGAAACAGGTTGTCGTAGCGGGCAGCTATCGCCGTGGCAAAGAGACCGTGGGTGATTTGGACATTCTGGTCGCCCAAGGCGCGCGCAGCGACGTGATGAACGCATTCGTCGACTATGACGAGGTGGCCAAGGTGGTTTCGCAAGGTGCGACGCGCAGCACCGTCATTCTGCGCAGCGGCTTGCAGGTTGATCTGCGCCTCGTCGATGAGGACAGCTATGGTGCGGCGTTGCATTACTTTACCGGCAGCAAGGCGCACAACATTCAGATCCGCCGCCGCGGTCAGCAGCGTGGCCTGAAAATCAACGAATATGGCGTATTTCGCGGCGACAAACGTGTCGGCGGGCGCACTGAAGACAGCGTCTTCAAAGCGGTCGGCTTGAGTGCGATACCGCCCGAGTTGCGTGAGGGCCATGGCGAGATCGAGGCCGCCGAGAAAGGGGATTTGCCGCGCCTGGTTGAGCTGGCCGAGTTGCGCGGTGACCTGCACGTGCACACCAATGCCAGCGACGGTCACGCTTCGGCTGCGCAAATGGTTGAAGCGGCGCGAGCGCAGGGTCTGAGCTACCTTGCCATCACCGATCATTCGCGGCGCCTGACGGTGGCCCATGGCCTGGACACCAAACGTCTGCGCGCACAACTGGCACAGATCGATGTCCTCAATGCCAATTTGAAGGGGTTCACCGTGCTCAAGGGCATCGAGGTCGACATTCTCGAGGACGGTCGTCTCGATCTTCCCGACGAGGTACTGGCCGAACTCGACCTAGTGATTGGTGCCGTGCACTCCCACCTCGGCCTGGCGGAGCGCGAGCAGACCGAACGTGTCCTGCGCGCCATGGACCAGCGCTATTTCACTATGTTGGCGCATCCGGGGGGACGTTTGCTGCAGCAGCGTGAGCCGTGTGCCTTGGACATGGCGCGCATCGTCGAACAAGCGCGCCAGCGCGGCTGCTTTCTCGAACTCAACAGCCAGCCCCAGCGCCTCGACTTGACCGATGTCTATTGCCAGCTCGCCAAGGCGGAGGGGGTTCTGGTGAGCATCAACAGTGACGCGCATCGGACCGAAGATTTCGCCGATCTGGGCGGCGGCATCAGCCAGGCGCGTCGTGGTTGGCTGGAAAGCGCCGACGTGCTCAACACGCGCCCCCGGACCAGGTTGCGCAAGCTGCTGCGCCGGACCATGGGATGAGGGGAAGGGGTGTGACGGATTCAGCGCTGCAGCGGTTGATCGAGTTGCTTGGGCTCATTGACCCTGCCTCGGCCACCTGGCTCACCGAGCAGGTGGCATGTCACGGCAGCGATAGTGCCGCCCTGGCCCACGCGCTCAATGCGCCGCGCATGTGGGGCGGGGCCAGCTCGGTCGCCAGCCAGGCGCTCAACCCGCATACTGCGGCGACGGTGGAGCAAGTCCGCGAGTTTCGCCAGCTCATGGCCGAACTGGGCGCAGAGCTGCTTGCAGGTGAGCAGCCCAATTCGGACATTTCCTCCTGGGTGCTGGCATTCAGCAATTGGAACCAGTCTGGAATCTAGGCGCGGGCCAGCTTCGGAGCATCGCATGGGTCGTTACCGTCCGCCGTCACCACCAAAATCCAAGCACATCACAGCCGCCGGGGCTGCACGCTTGCGTGCCGAGCTCAAGCAGCTGTGGGAGGTCAAACGCCCGCAGGTAACCCGCGCGGTCGCCGAGGCGGCGGCCCAGGGCGATCGCTCTGAGAACGCCGAATACATATATGGCAAGAAGCAGCTCCGCGAAATTGACCGACGGGTGCGCTATTTGACCAAACGCCTGGACGAGCTCGTCGTGGTTGACCGTATGCCCGATGACCAGAGCCGTGTATTCTTTGGGGCCTGGGTGCGTCTGGAAGACGAAGCCGGCGACGAGGCAATCTATCGCATCGTCGGAGCGGACGAATACGACATGGATGCGCACTATATCAGCCTGGACTCGCCGCTGGCTCGGGCGCTGCTCGGCAAGCGCGAAGGCGAGGAGATCGAGGTGCAACTGCCCAAGGGCAGCCGGCGCTTCGTGATCGTAGAGGTTGGCTACGCGCCGCTCGGCTGAAGCGGCGCTTGCGCGCCAGCACAGGGAGGGATGGGGGATTGTCCGTTAAGCATCCGATCGTGTCGGTAACCGGCTCTTCGGGAGCGGGTACGACCACCGTGCGCCACGCCTTTGTCGACATATTCCGCCGCGAGTCGATCAACGCGGTGTTCGTCGAGGGCAACAGCTTTCGCCGCTACGACCGCAGCCGCATGCGCCAGGCCTACGCTGAGTCGGTGGCCCGTGGTCGACCGATCAGCCACTTTGGCCCCGAGGCGAACCTTTTCGATCGTCTCGAGGGGTTGTTTCGTGAGTACTCGCGCACAGGCAGGGGCATGATGCGCCACTACCTCGAGAGCGAGGACCTGGCGGACGTATATGACCAGGAGCCGGGCACATTCACGCCGTGGACTGAGATCGCCCCCGGTTCGGACCTACTGTTCTACGAAGGGCTGCACGGGGGGTGCATCGAGGCGACCTGGACGCGGCGCCACATGAGCCCATCACACAACCCGTTTGTGATTCAGACCCGGCACAAGTTCGCCCAGCGGCGTGACCCGGGCGTCGATGTGGCCCAATGGGTGGACCTGCTCATTGGGGTCGTACCAAGCATCAATCTGGAGTGGATCCAGAAGATCTACCGTGATGTGGCGAAGAAAGGTGCCTCAGAGGACGCCGTGGCTTCGACTATCCTGCGTCATCTGCCTGACTACGTGCACTACATCACGCCGCAGTTTTCGCTGACCGATATCAACTTCCAACGTGTGCCCATGGTTGATACATCCAATCCGTTCATTGCGACTGAGGTGCCGTCGCTGGATGAGAGTATTGTGGTGATTCGGTTTCGTGAGCCGAAGCATTTTGATTTTCCCGATATGCTCCGGCGGCTCGACGGTGGCTTTATGTCCCGTCCCAATACACTTGTCGTGCCGGGCGGACAAATGGAGACAGCCATCGAGGTGATCTGCTCGCCGTTGATACGCGAGTTGGTCGAGCACCGCCGCGCTGCTGCCGAGATCTGAACGCCATCGGCGCCTGAAACCAGAACCAGCAGGCGCGCGTACTGTCTACCTAGAGACTCGCTAAAGGAGCACAGTATGCAACACACGCTTTCGCTGAGATGGTTGGTCGCACTGCTACTCGTTGTGTGGGCCGGCGCCAGCGCGGCTGAGCAGTTCCAGGACCTGAACGGCGAGCCGCGTAGCCTCGACGACTACACTGGCAAGGGCAAGTGGCTCGTCGTGATGATCTGGGCCTCAGATTGTCACATCTGCAACGCCGAGGCTCAGCAGTACGACATTTTCCACGGCAATCACATGAAGACCGACGCGACGGTGCTCGGGATCTCCATGGATGGTGCGGCTGGAAAGCAGGAGGCTGCTGCCTTCGTGGAGCGTCATCTGCTGACCTTTCCCAACCTCATCGGTGAACCCGAGGACGTGGCAGATCTGTACAGCGCATCGACGGGCCGGCCATGGATCGGCACGCCGACTTTTCTGATTTATGGTCCGGATGGTCGCTTGCGGGCCGAGCAGGTTGGTGCTGTGCCGACCGAGCTGATTGAAGAGTTCATTGTCCGCGAGGCGCAGTCTGCACAGCCCAAGGGCTGAGCGGCACAGTCAGCCTTGGTCGAGCGGTTCGCGCAAAGACGGATCGTCGTTGCGCGGGCTGTTGACCGCGGTTGAGACCGGGTAGGCAATCATTCCTGCATCTGGATAGGGCATCAGCAGCCCAGTGAGCTCAGCAACGTCCGCTGTCGCCGGGTTGAGCCAGCGTGCGTAGTCGCTCGGCCTGAGCACAACTGGCATGCGCTCATGGATGGGAGCGACGACCTCGTTTGCGGCCGTGGTGATGATGGTGCACGACTCGAGCGCATCGCCACCATGACTGGGCTGCCACCGTTCCCACAATCCGGCAAACCCCATCGGGGTGCGCGTCGCCAGTCCGATCCAATAGGGTTGCTTGGCAGCGCCGAGTTTGCGCCACTCGTAGAATCCATCGGCGGCAACCAGGCAGCGGCGCCGGCGCAGCGCAGTCCGAAACGCGGGTTTGTCAGCGACTGTCTCGGCCCGGGCATTGATCATCCGATTGCCGATGGCGGGATCCTTGGCCCAGGAGGGGATCAGGCCCCAGCGCGCCGGTGCCAGCACCTTCCTCGCCTGCTCATCGCAGCGCAGGATGGCGACCGACTGACTGGGGGCAACGTTGTAGCGCGGCCGCAGCGCCAGCAGCACCTCATCCGGTTCGAAGTGTTCGATCAGTGCGCTGGGTTCGCAGCCTACCGTGTAGCGACCACACATGGGTCTATTGTAGCCACAGTGGCCAGGGCATGGACGCTTGCCTCAGGCCCGGTTAGCATCGTCTGTCGCAGTATCACGATTGGCCGCGATGAAATGTCCACGAAACAACTTCTTTCCCAACTCGGCGTTCTGCGCATAACGCTGCTGGCGCTCGCCCTGCTCACGGTAGTGCTCCGGCCCGCGCCGGGTGCTGAGGCGGTATACGAGGGCTGGGCGTTTGTGCGAACCGTTCTGCTGCCAGCGCTGGCGCCCTTGCTGTTCATGGGGGTCATGTTCGATGCGCTCATGGCCCGGGTGATGATGGTGGAAAAGGGCGACGCCCAGCGCCAGCGTTATCGGCGCGTCGCTTGGCTCAGCTTCGCTACGGGTGTTGTGCTGGTTGTATTTTGGTTGCCCTATTTCATGGGCTTGTGGGGGACCTGATAGCTATGGTTGCGGCACTTATTCACGTACAGGGCAAACTTTCGGGCGTCAAGGTCATCGTCGACAAGCCGCGCCTGACCATCGGACGCAGCACCGACAATGATCTGGGTGTTGAAGATGAGTTGGTCAGCAAGCAGCATGCCGTGCTCGAGGCGGTGAGCCAGGGCCATGACCCGGGCACCCTCGAGTTCTATATCCAGGATCTGGATAGCACCAACCATACGTTCGTCAATGAGCGCCAGGTTAGTTTTCAGCGCCTTGCCCACAACGACATTATTCGGGTAGGCCGGACGCAGTTTCGTTTCGTGCTCGATGCCAAGGCGGACCACGGCGACACGGTCCGCATGGAGAAGACCTGGATCCCAGGGGTCTACGTTACGAAGAAATCCACGGGCAAGAAGCGCTAGCCGGCGCGGTCGTCCAGGGACGGCATGGCAGTCCAACCACATGGATAGCACCAAGCCGCAGCTGCGTGTCAGTGTCTTTTCCGACTACATCTGCCCCTTCTGTTACATCGGCAGTCGCCGCTTGCTGCATCTGAACGACAGCTACGATGTCTTGGTCAACTGGTGCAGCGTCGAGATTCATCCGGACACACCCCCGGCGGGTATGAGCGTGGATGCCCTGGGTTACCCTCCGGCGCAATGGCAGGCCATGATGCACGCGCTGCAACAGATGGCAGCCGAGGAGGGCATCGTGTTGGCCGAGCGAATGTTTACCACCAATTCGCATCAGGCCTTGTTGCTGGCCGAGGCGGCCAAGACGGCGGGACGGGAGCTGTTCTATGCGCTGCACGAACGACTCTTCAGTGCGTTTTTCGTCGATGCCGAGAATATTGGTGATGAGACGGTCCTGCGCCGTCTTGCGGCTGAGGTGGGCATGGACGGCGATCTCGTTGCCGCGGCGTGGCAGGACCCGCGTTTCGAGCACAACCTGACGCACTACCTGCGCCTGGCTCAGTCAGCACAGGTGCACGGCACCCCCACTTACGTCTTCGGCGATGAGCTGGTCAGGGGCGCGGTTGGCGTCGACGTCCTGCGTGCCGCTGCCGCACGTTTGGCGGCACAGACGACCTGAGCCGACCGGGCTCCCCCGTGCTGTGGTGGGAGGCCCTCGCAGCGCCCAGCCCTGCGCGCTGCAAGCGTGCTAGGTATACGATCGTCAGCGTCTTGCTACTGACCTTCGCTTTGCAGACGCTGCGCCAGCTTGTAGTGGAGCTGTAGCTTTTTTTCCTTTTGTTCCAGCTCGCGCAGATACGACTCGTTGAGTCGCTCGGGGTGTTCCGTGCCGATGACGGTCCGAAGCTCGGCGCTGCGCTGTTGCAGGCTCGCGACTTCCTCCTTCATCGCGCGCATCATCCACTCGCCGTCACGCTTGGCCTGGTACATCTTGGCACCACCAGGTTGAATCGCACGGTCGTGCGTGACATATAGCCGCGCGGCAATGTCGCGCTCTTGCGGTGTCATTGACTGACCGATCTGGAGTCGCTCGCGGGCCAATTCGAGCTGGTGATCCACGTTCTGGAGCTCGGCGATGGCGCTGCGCGTCGTAGTGTGGCTGATCTGAGCCATATTCACCGGCGGCAGACCAAGGCGTTTGCGCAGGGTATCGACTTCGCGCCTGAGCTCGTCGGCGCGTTGCTGCTGAGCGGCGGCGTCGATGCTGTGGCCGGCGACGGCGCGCGCATCCTGGGCTTGGGCGAGTGGGGTGATGAGGGCCAGCCAAAGGATGGCGCCGAGGGTACCTACCAGACGGGTGTTCATGGTCTTCTCCCTTTCAGACCGTTGGACTGGGCCGACCTGCCCACCCTTGCGGGGAACTTCGCCGCTTCCTTGCTCGCGGCTGCACGTCGGTGGATACCGCTAAGAATATAAGATTTTTCTAATATCGCAACCGAGTAGATCAGTCGGATTGAACGCAGAGCCCTCCAGGTTTCGACAACCTGGCGCAATTCAGCCAAAATAGCCGGCTCGCCACAGTCCAAAATGCCGCAACTAGGGTTCTTATGAGCATCAGTTATCGCACCGACGACCTGCGCATTCGCGAGATCCGCGAAGTGGTGCCACCCGCGCAGGTGCGCGACGAAGTCCCGATCACGGAGCGGGCGGCGCGAACGACCGCCGAGACCCGCGCCGCGATCCACGATGTGCTGGACAAGACCGATGACCGATTACTGGTCGTGGTCGGCCCTTGCTCCATCCACGACGTCGATGCGGCGTTGGAGTATGCCCAGCGGCTCGCCGGGCTGCGCCAGCAGCTTGCTGAGGATTTGTTGTTGGTCATGCGGGTGTATTTCGAGAAGCCGCGCACCACCGTGGGATGGAAGGGGCTCATCAACGACCCCAACCTGGACGGCAGCTTCGAAATCAACAAGGGCCTGCGGGTGGCGCGGCAGCTATTGGTGGACATCAACGACCTCGGTGTGCCCGCTGGTACGGAGTTCCTCGACCTGGTGACGCCACAGTACGTTGCCGATTTGGTGAGTTGGGGCGCGATTGGCGCCCGCACCACCGAGAGTCAGGTCCATCGCGAGTTGGCATCGGGGCTCTCCTGCCCGGTGGGTTTCAAGAATGGAACGGATGGCACGCTCAAAGTGGCGGTGGATGCCATTCGCGCGGCACGCGAGCCGCATATCTTCCTATCGCTGACCAAGGAAGGGCGCTCGGCGATCTTTTCCACGACGGGCAATCCCGACACGCATGTCATTCTGCGCGGGGGCAAACAGCCGAACTACGATGCGGCCAGCGTCGACGTCGCGGCGCAAGAACTGGCCAAGGCAGGCTTGGATGAGCGGCTCATGGTGGATTTCAGCCACGCCAACAGCCGCAAACAGCATCAACGTCAAATCGAGGTCGGTGCCGATGTGGGTCACCAGATTGCTGCCGGTGATCACCGCATCGTTGGGGCTATGATCGAAAGTCACCTGCTGGCGGGACGTCAGGATGTGGTGCCCGGTAAGGAGTTGGTCTATGGGCGCAGCATCACTGACGCCTGCATTGGCTGGGAGGACACAGCTGAGCTGTTGCACTCTCTTGCCGCGGCGGTGCGCCAACGGCGCAACAGCGTCGCGCCACGTTCTGCGGCTGGGGCCAATCCCGGCTCAGGCACCCTAGCGTAGGCGATCGCGGGCAATGCTGATTGAGGGGCCGTTCAAGCTGGGTGTCGTCGACAACGACCAAACCATGGTGCGGGAGTTGCACCTGTCCTTTGCACCGGAATTCCAGCATCTGCCTGTTACCGAACAGGTCAGCCGGGTGCGCCGCTATGTCGAGGACTTGGGCGAGGCAGCCGCCAAGCTCGACGAAAATGATGCGAATCGGCGCGGTATGTTGATGATGCAGCAGATTGCCGAGGAGTTGCTGCCCCATATACTGGCCGAAGAGATTGTTCTCAACGAGACCATTGTCGTTGAGATTCGACCCGATCTGTCGTTCGCGAATCTGTTGAACCCGCAATGAGTACGGCTCGCCTGCTGACGGGCGCGCTAACGGCTCGAGCATGCGCCAGACCATTAGTTTAGCCAGCCACCGACGCGAAGAGCTCATCGACATCACCGGCCAGGTGGCCGACGTCGTTGCGAGTAGTGGTGTGCGCAATGGCCTGATCAGTCTCTACGCCCAGGGTGCCACGGCCGCTTTGATGATTCAGGAGAATTGGGACGACAGTGTGCAAAGCGATGTTGTGCACCTGTTGCAGAAATTGATCCCGCGCGGCGTCTGGCTGCATGATGCCCAGGATGGCAACGGCGACGCCCATCTCAAGTCAGGGCTGGTTGGACCCTCTGAGACGGTTCCGATCATCGATGCCCGGCTTGGACTTTCGCGCTGGCAGAACATTTTCTTCTGCGAGTTCGACGGACCCCGCACCGAGCGTCGGGTAGTGTGTACTGTACTCAGTGACGAATCGCCGGAACGGAACTGACTATGACCACGTTCGATGAGCTGTCAGAACGGCTGGATTCCTTGCGGATCCCCGTGCACGGTCAGCAGATCGCGGTGTGGCCGCGGGAGCTCGAGGTGCTGCAACTCACCGACAGCCCGGCAATATTCATCACTCGGTTCGCTGACGCGCCGGAGCTCAACGAGGCGCTGGCCAGGCGGTTGTTCGAACTGGAGACAGACCAGCAGTTCACCCATCGCATGGAGATGGGAGGCAGCAAGATCCGCGACATGCACCGCTGGGGTATTCCCGAGGCCGACCTGATTAACGCGCGGGCCAAGGCTTTCTTCTCGCTGGCGACCGGCGATCCGAACCCGGTGGTCGATCTGGCTTGGGCTAACATCTCACGCAAACATGAGTACCTGGGTCCACACAGCCACAACAACAGCGTCGGCAGCGTTGTCTACTGCGTCGATCCCGGCGAACCCGACCCCAACAACCGCGGCAGTGGCCGCTTGGCGTTCGTCGATCCCCGCATCCCAGCGTGCTGCAAATGGCAGGACGACTGTATGACCGACGAGCTATGGCCCGACATTCACGCCGGCTCGATGGTGCTCTTTCCGAGCCAAATGGTGCATTTCGTGCACCCGTATACGGGCAATAGACCCCGTATCACCATCGCCTGGAACATCCTGGACAGTCGACAGCGCGGTTGACGCAGTGTGCCCCGGCGACAGCGGCTAGGAGCCAGTCAACGCCCTGAAACCGTATAGGTAGTGTGTCACCAATGATTCAACGCTGGCTCGCGGGCTCGTCGCGCCGCCCACGCCAAGCTTGTTGGTCAGCGCCAGGATACAAATCCCATGGACACCGCCCCACAAGGCGCGTGCTGCCTCGGCAACCTGAGCCGAGGAGCGTTCGGGCGCCAGTTCGGCAAGCGCCGCTTCGACCAGCCCAAATACGGCGCTGATTTTCACCTGATACCACTGCGGCAGCGTCTCACCTGGTGGTAGCCGGTGCTGGAAGATCAGTTCCCAGCGCTGGGTATGCTCGCAGGCGAAGTCGACGTAGGCATGGGCCAGTGCCTTGAGCCGTTGCTCGCAGTCGGCATGAGCGCTTGCCGTGTCGGCCAGTGCGGCGTGCAGGTCATCGAGGGTGCGCGCATTGAGCTGCAGGAACAAATCGTCGAGATTCTTGAACACCAGATACAACGTGCCGACCGTGTAACCGATCGCACTGGCAATCTTGCGCGCGTTAAGCGCGGCGAATCCTTGTTCGGTGACAATTTGTTGCGCCGCGGCCAGCGCCATCGCGCGAATCTCTTCCCGGCTGTGATCGCTGCGTCGTGCCATAAGTCTTCACTCGACTTGCCCGACAGGCGCGCTGCGCGTCGACGACACGCCTCAGACACTAGCCGCCGGTCAGGCGACCGAAGATGCGAAAGCCCGCCACATAGGTGCCAATGGCAGAGCCTAGCGTACTGAAGAAGAATACCAGGAGCGAGCGTGAGACCCGATTCTGCCACCAGCCCTTTGGGCTCGTGGTGTCCCGGCGCAAAGCGCTGAAGTCACCAACTGTGGGCTTGCGCAGGTAGACCTCTACCGCAGCGGTGGCCATGCCGGCGCCAACCGTTGGGTTGAGCGAGGTCAGCGGCGCCGCCAGGAAGGCGCTGACGATCGTCAGCGGGTGGCCCAGCGCAATGGCCGCGCCCAGCGCCGCCAGACCACCGTTGATGACGACCCAGTCGACAACGAGCTGCCAGCCCAGGTCGCTGCTGCGCGAGAAGCCTATCGCGAAGCCGGCAAGAATCAACACGACGATGGCCCAGGGAATGTATTTTGGCCAGCGGCTGGGCGGTGGTACGTGCTCGAGTCGACTGATGGTCTCAGCCGGTGGACTGGGGTCTTCCTGCAGGTAGCGCTCGATGCCGGCCAGATGCCCCGCACCGACGATGGCCAGCATCGTGCCATGTTCCGACTTGGCCGCTTCTTCGCGCAGCCGGGCGGCCATATAGCGGTCGCGCTCATCGATCAAGGGGAGGTACAGGTCTTTCGCCTCGGCGGCGAACTGGGAGAAGGTCGATTCCAGAATGTCGCCTTCCTTGAGCCGCTCGATGTCTTCTTCGCTTACTTCCTCGCTGGTCACCACGCTCGCAATCAAGCCACCGATCAGCGTGAAGCGCCGCCACCAGGGCACATTGCGATAGATCCGCTTGAGGGTGACGCCTACTTCACGGTCCACGAGCAGTACCGGCAGCTCGGCCTCCCGGGCACACTCGATGGCAGCGCGCATCTCGGCTCCCGGTTCGATGCCGAACTGCTCAGCCATGCGCTGCTGGTAGGCGCCCAATGCCAGCGTCGCCGTGACCATGGAGGCTTTGCCCTCGCGCAGCACCTGGAACAGGTTCATCTTCGCCAGCACGTCGGGTTCCAGAATGGCGTTGTAGCGACTCGGGCACAACTCGACTGCCACGGCGTCGAACTGCTCACTGGTCAGCAGCTCGCGAACCTTATCCGCGCTGGCACGCGAGACATGGGCCGTGCCCAGAATCGTCACTCGGCTGTCGCCAACCGTGACCGTGCGCAACGGTTCCTCGCTGCTCTTCATCTCTAGGGGCTCTTTCCTGGTCTGCTCAAGGCGGTGGATGCGCAGTATAGCGCGAGCCGCGTGGCGATTCCGCATCGGCGCGGTGCCGCTCAAGCCGAGGCGTCGCCAAGCGTCTTGAGCAACAGTTGCTGACTCTCTGGGTGCACGTGGACGGTGCGCTGCGGAAACGGAATGTTGACCCCGGCCTCATCAAAGGCGATCTTCAACCGGCGGCGAAACTCACGGCCAACATCCCATTGTTTGATAGGTTTGGTTCGCAAACGGCCTTTGATCGTCACGGCCGAATCCGCAAAGTTGTCGACGCCAAACACCTCGACGTCGTCGATCAATAGCGGCCCGAACTCGGGGTCGGCCCGCAACTGCGCGCCGACCTCGCGCATGATCGCCATAACGCGGTCCATGTCTTCCTCGTAGGCCACGCCGATGTCGAATACATATGCCGACCACTCCCGGGTCAGGTTGGCCAGGGTGTTAACGCTGCCGTTAGGAAAGACATGGACGGTGCCAGACAGATCGCGCAGCACCAAGGTGCGAAAGTTGATGGCCTCGACTAGTCCGCCTGTGCCGTTGACCACAGCGACGTCACCGACTCGCACTTGGTTTTCGAGGATGAGGAAGAAACCGGAAATGACATCGCGCACCAGATTTTGTGCGCCAAAGCCCACCGCCAGGCCAATGACGCCCGCGCTGGCAAGGATTGGGGCGACATCCACGCCGATTTCGCGCAGCACAACCAGAAGAGCGATGACCCACACGACAATGACCACCCCCTGGCGCAACAGACGCGCCAGGGTCTCGGCGCGTTTGCTCGCTTCTCCTGGCATCTCGCCGCCCGATTTGGCTTTGTCGACGAGTATCGCCTCAAAGCGCTGTAGCGTCTTCCTGACCACCTTAAGCGCAACCCAGGCAATGACCAGCACCAACAGAATGCGCAGTGTGGTGAACATCAGGGTCTCCATGTTGTATTCGTCGAAGAACGTCAATATGAGATCCACGGCGGCCTCCTTGGATTTGCTTGCGGGATAGGGCGTCTGTTCGGACTCGCGACGGCTCAATGCTCAGCCGCCGCTCGGCGGCGGTCGTACGTCGGACAAGGATGCCCGATGCGGTCCTGTGGTGTTAGCGTGGGGCGTCCGACTCGTTGCGGTCCGGTGGTTGTGTGTCGGCAGTGGGCTCATCGACTGCGGTTGCCGTTGGCGGCTGCGCACTTGCGCCTGCTGATGGTTCAGGCCAGGTGCCGAACGGGTACGGGAGATAATCGCTGGTATACGTTACGAACTGAAGGATCTGATAAACATAGCGGGTCAGCGTCTCACTGAAACTGAGCAGCCGGTCGTTGGGTGTGCCAGTGAACAGCGTTGCAAGGAACTGAAACAGCACAATGGCCGCGATCACCACTTCTGCAATACTGTAAAGGAACGCGAAAATCAGTATGAACAGACCGCGTTTCCACGTCTCTTTTGCGCTGAGATGCTGTTTCAGCTGCTCGTCCATGCGGGTGACCTCCTGCGGACACTGCGTCGGTTGCCACGTCACGATACACAAACTGGCGCTAGGCCGCCAAGCGTCACATTGAATGGGCACGCGCCACGCCAGCGAGAGCCAAGGTTTCGTTACCGCGCCCGATGGGGTGCGGCTGGGCTACCGCCTGTGGCGTGCCGATAAGGTGCGTCCGTTGATCGTTTTGGTGCACGGTCTCGCCAGCAATCTGACCCGCTGGTCGGAATTCGTGGACAAGACAGCTCTCAAGCGGGACTGGGATATCTTGCGCTTGGACTTGCGCGGTCACGCCAGCTCCATGTCGCGGGGTCGTATTGGTCACGCGAGCTGGTGCGCCGATCTTCGCATGATTCTGGACAGCGAGGGTTACGACGCAGTCGTGCTGGTCGGGCACAGCCTCGGTGCCCAGGTGGCCCTGCATTTCGCCGCCCGCTACCCGGAGTCAGTGCGTGCCTTGGTCCTCATCGATCCAGTCTTCCCGCAGGCGCTGCGCGGCACGCTGCGCCGTGCCCGGCGCTGGCGCCCACTCATTGCGGCGGCCATTCCCATTATCAGAGTCTTCAACTGGCTTGGCCTGAAGCGGCGCAAGTTTCCGGTGCGCGACTTGCGCGTCCTGGATCAGCGTACGCGCGCGATCTTGGCCGAGAACCCCAACGCCAAGCTCGCCGAGCTGTACATGGCACCGGGGGAGGACTTGAAGTATCTGCCCTTGGCTAATTACCTGCAGGATCTCAACGCTGTTGTCTCCCCGTTGCCGGCGCTGAGGATGATCACCCAGCCGGTGCTGGTGCTGTTGTCTGCCAGCACCGCCGTCAGCGCAACCGTACAGATGCAGGCACAGATTGCGCAGTTCCCCCACAGTGAGACGGCAATGATTCACGCCGATCATTGGCCGCTAACCGAACGCCCGGATGAAGTACGGCAGGCGATTGAGGACTGGTTGATTGGAAAGATTGGTTGATTGGAAAGATTGGCGGCCAGGAGTCGCACCAACCTATGGACCAACCAATCTCCCCAATCAACCGATCACAGCTCCCTGAAAACAACCAACGGGCTCTGCCGCAGCACTGGTCGCGTGCCCCAGTAACCGGCAGCGCCAATCAACACCGCTCCAACAAGGGGGGCCACCAGCCACACCTGCCATTTGAAGCTGTAGTCGAGATCCATCACCCGCGTATACATGAGCCAGGCGATGACTTCGGTGCCAAAGGCGGCGAGCAGACCGGCCAGGGTACCCAACAGGCAGAACTCAGCCAGATGACCGGCGCGCATCTGCGTGCGGCTGGCGCCCAACGTGCGCAGTAGTGCCCCCTCATAGAGCCGCTCGTCCAGGCTGGCTTGCAGCGCGGCATACAGCACCACGAAGCCGGCCAGCAGCACGAACGCCAGCACGTACTCAACGGCCAGCGTGACCTGCGCGAGGATGTTTCGCACCAGCCCCATGATGAGATCCAGCTCGAGCACGGTGACAGAGGGAAAGCTGCGCACGAAGTCGGCCAGCAACGGTTTCTGCGTCGGCGGCATATAGAAGCTGGTGATGTAGGTTGCGGGAAAATCATCCAGCATACCGGGGGGAAACATGAAGAAGAAATTCGGGCGAAACGAATCCCATTGCACCGTGCGAATGCTTGCCACCCGCGCCTCGAGCTCGCGGCTGCCAATCGAGAAAGTGAGCCGATCATCGAGCCCGATGTTCATGCGCGCGGCCAGCCGCTGCTCCACGGATACGACTGCCTGGCCTGGGCCGCCGGGCTGCCACCACCGCCCGCCCACGATCTTGTTGTCCGCGGGCAGCGTGTCAGACCAGGTAAGGTTGAGCTCGCGATTGACCGAGCCGTGGTTGGCAGCCTCCTTCGACACATGGTCACGCAATATGACGCCGTTGATCGCGATTAGCCGTCCACGCACCATGGGATAGAGATTGCTGCCTGGAATGGCGTGCTGTTGCAGGAATGCCCGCGCACCATCGACCTGCTCCTCCATGATATTGATGGCGAAATGATTGGGCGCATCATCGGGCAGCTGGGTCTTCCACGTGGTCAGCAGATCGGTGCGCACGAGCAGGATGACCGCCATCGCCATCAGTGTCAGGCCGAAGGCGAGGATCTGCGTCACGCTGACCTGTGCGCGCCGCCACAGGTTATTGAGACCGAATCGCCAGGCCACGCCGACCCGCGTCCTGAGCACTCGCGCGAAACGCAGCAGCAGCAGCGCGAGCGCAGCCAAGGCCACGGCCGCCGCAATCGTGCCGGCAAGCACGACCAGAGTCAGGGACACGTCTTCGGTATAACGCCACATCAGCAGCACAATCGCGGCCACGCCCGCGCCGTAGACGGCCAGGCCGCTGGCTGGCATCGGGATCAGGTCGCGACGCAACACCCGCAGCGGACTCACCGCTTTGAGGCGCAAAACGGGGGGGAGCGCAAAGCCGGCCAGGACGATCATGCCGGTCAGAAAACCTACGATAACGGGCGCAAAGCCGGTGCCCGGCAGATCGGCTGGCAGCACGCCGCGCAACAGCGCGAACAACCCATGTTGGGCTGCCCAGCCGACCGCGCAGCCCAGTGCGCTGCCGACGATGCCCACGATGAGTAGCTGGGTGGCATAGAGCTTGAGAATGTCGTTCTGGCTGGCGCCAAAACAGCGCAACATGGCGCTTACGTCATAGTGGCGTTCGCTGTACCGGCGCGCGCCCATGGCGATGGCCACTCCAGCCAGGACAGCCGCGATGAGGGTTGATAGCCCGAGGTAGCGTTCGGCGCGATCGATGGCATTGCCCACCGCCGGGCGACCCTCGTGAATGTCGAGCAGATTGTGCTCGGGTCCGAGCCGCTGTTGGAGCCACGTCTTGTAGCCGCCGATGCGAGTTTCGTCGCCGGCGAACAGCACCTGATAGGAGAGCCGGCTGCCGGGCCCAACAACTTCGGTTCGGTCAAGGTCACTGAGGTGAATCAAGGCCCGCGGTGCCATCCAATAGACGTCGCCGGCACGCCCTGGCTCGTAGGTCAGGATCCGGCCAAGCCTCAGCCGGCTGGCACCGATCTCGATGTGCTCGCCCAGCTCGACCTGCAAGGCCGCCACCAGGCGTGGTTCGAGCCAGATCTCGCCCACCTGTGGGCCCCGCTGGGCGATCAGATCAGTGCCATAAAGGGTGTCGCTGCCGCGCAGAAAGCCGCGCAGCGGGTAGTTGTCATCGACTGCCTTGACCGCCGCCAGGCTGGACTCATCGCCCTTGAGCAGGACGCTCGCAAACTCCAGCGTCTCGGCCACCCGCAGACCACGCTGACGGGCCTGCTCCAGCCACGCGCTAGCCACTGCGCGGCTGCTGACCAGGGCCAGATCGGCACCGAGCATATCGGCCGACTGATTGACCATGGCGCGGCCGAGCCGATCGGTGAAGAAGCTGATGGCGGTGGCGGCCGCCACCGCGATGACCAGAGCGGCGACCAGCACCCGCAGCTCGCCGGCGCGCCAGTCGCGTCGCAGCAAGCGCAGCGCCAACATCAACGTGTTGCTCACCCCGGCCTACTCCTCACCAGCAATGCGTCCCGCGTCGAGGCGGATGCGTCGCTGGCAGCGCTGGGCCAGGTGTTCATCATGGGTGACCAAGACCAGCGTTGTGCCCTGCTCGGCGTTGAGCTGGAACAGGATGTCGATGATGCGCGAGCCGGTGGTATTGTCCAAATTGCCCGTGGGCTCGTCGGCGAACAGCACTGCCGGCCCCACGGCGAAGGCGCGGGCGATGGCCACGCGCTGCTGTTCGCCGCCGGAGAGCTGCTTCGGGTAATGATCGAGCCGCTCACCCAGGCCCACTCGCTGGAGCAGTGCGCGTGCCTGACGGTCAGCGTCACGCTGACCGGAGAGCTCCAGCGGGAGCATGACGTTTTCGAGCGCGCTGAGGCTGGGCAGCAGCTGGAACGACTGGAAGACAAAACCCACCAGCTGGCCGCGAACTTTTGCCCGCCCGTCCTCGTCCAACTCACTGAGCCGGTGCCTGGCGAGCGTGACCGTCCCGGAGGAGGGCACGTCGAGGCCAGCGAGCAAGCCAAGCAGCGTTGATTTGCCTGAGCCGGATACGCCGACGATTGCGACGCTCTCGCCGCGCTTGATGTCAAGGTTAACGCTCGACAAGATATCGAGGTCTCCGGAGACGGTCGGCACACGCTTGGATAAGTCGCTGGCCGCAACAATCGTCTGACCTGGTGCAGTGTCAATGCTATTGCGGTTAATTACAGCATTCATCTTAGTCTTCTTCCTGTCCGGCGCGCAGGCGCTGGAGCGTACAATATTGGTGCTCGGCGACAGCCTCAGCGCCGCCTATGGCATGGAGCTAGAAGTCGGTTGGGTTGCTTTGTTGCAGCAACGTCTGGTTCAGCGACAGCTTCCCTACCACGTCATCAACGCCAGCATCAGCGGCGATACCACCGCTGGCGGTTTGGCGCGTCTGTCCCCGGCGCTGGAAAGACACCAACCCGACGTGCTCATCATAGAGCTGGGCGGTAACGACGGGCTGCGGGGACTGCCGTTGACCGCATTGAAGGACAACTTGGGGCAGATGATCGAGAAAGCAACAGCCCGGGGTACGCGAGTGCTCGTGCTCGGTGTGCAAATCCCCCCCAACTATGGGCGCCGCTACGTGGAGGGCTTCCAGCGGGTCTTTCACGAGGTTGGTCAAACCCATGGTGTACCGGTACTGCCGTCGTTGCTCGACGGTGTGCACCTGGAACCCGACCTGATGCAGACCGATGGTATTCACCCCAGCGCCAAGGCCCAGCCGCTGATCCTGGACAATGTTTGGCGCAAACTGGAGCCGCTGCTCAAAGCGGTGCCTGCCGCGGCCAGGGCGGGGAGCCGTGGTTGAAAGCACAGACGATGGCTGGTGCTTGCTCAGCCAGCGACTCTGGGACCGGGACGAGCAGCCACACGGGCGGGCGCAGCAGCCCGCGGCTCAGCCCTCAACGGCAATGATGGCCGCGAACCCCCTGGCGCAGTCCGTGCAGTCGTTGCGTGCTCGACGCTGTTTAGTTGAACATCATCAATATCAACAGGCCGATCGCGATCAGTAAAACGCTGGTCCCCAATTGACGCGCGTACACGCTCGCCTTCGCTGTTTTATACATCGCTAGATTGTTATCCAATACTGTTGTGTTTCGATAGGCACTCCAAAAGTAGTACGGTTCTCTCGCGGTCGCCACGTGAATATTGCCCAGCTCATCTGCTGCGCCGCGGCGCGCGCCGTGGCCAGGTGGCGACCATGAATTGCCAGCATTGGCGGTCCCGCTTGGGACCCCTGGGGTCCGCTGCTACACTGCGCCGCCATGTTGAAATTCGATGACGTATCCTTGCGTCGCGGCCCGCGCTTGCTGTTCAGCGGCGCGGCCTTCCAGGTATTCCCTGGCCAGAAGGTTGGCCTGACCGGCGCCAATGGCGTGGGCAAATCGAGCTTGTTTGCGTTGATCCGCCGGGAGCTGGAGCCCGATGCTGGCGAGATCAATTATCCCCACGGCTGGGTGTTGGCCCACGTGGCCCAGGAGACGCCGGCGCTCGATGTGTCCGCGCTCGACTACGTCATTGACGGTGACCGCGAGTTACGCCGGCTGCAACGTGCTTTGGCCGATGCTGAGCGTGAGAATCGGGGCGAGACCTTGGCTGAGCTGCATGGCCAGCTCGAGATCGCAGGCGGCTACACGGCTACGGCCCGCGCGGGCAGACTACTGCATGGGCTGGGCTTCAGCGTCGCTGACGAGACGCGCTCGGTAGGCGAGTTCTCCGGCGGCTGGCGCATGCGCCTGAATCTCGCCCAGGCCCTGATGTGTCGTTCCGATCTGCTGTTGCTCGATGAGCCCACCAATCATCTTGACCTCGACGCGGTGATCTGGCTCGAACAGTGGCTGCGTGCCTATGCTGGAACCCTGTTGCTGATTTCGCACGACCGCGAGTTTCTCGACCGGGTCGTCGGACACATCGCGCACATCGAGGCCGGCCAGGTGACACTGACCAGCGGCAACTACAGTGCGTTCGAGCTCCGTCGCGCCGAGCAGCTGGCACAGCAGCAGGCGGTCTACGAGAAGCAGCAGCGCGAGATTGCCCACATCGAAGACTTCGTCCGTCGCTTTCGGGCCAAAGCCACCAAGGCCCGTCAGGCACAGAGTCGACTCAAGACGCTGCAACGCATGGCCCAGATTGCCCCCGCGCACGTCGACTCGCCGTTTCACTTTGCTTTTGGCGACCCCGAACAGTTGAGCAATCCGCTGCTGCGCCTGCACGATGCCGAGTTGGGCTACCCGGGCAAGGTGGTACTGCGTGGTGTGGAGCTGAGTCTGGCCCCAGGCGCGCGCATCGGTGTGTTGGGCCGCAACGGCGCCGGCAAATCGACCTTAGTCAAGACGCTTGCCGGCGAGCTTGAGGTGCTCGGCGGTGCTCGCAGCGGCGCTAAGTCGCTGCGCGTTGGTTACTTCGCCCAGCATCAGCTCGAGCAGCTCCGCCCTGATGACACGCCACTGGTGCTGTTGCAACGACTCGAGGCCACGGCCAGCGAACAATCACTGCGCGATTTCCTCGGTGGCTTTGGTTTCACCGGCGATCGCGCGTTCGAGCACATTGCGCCATTCTCTGGCGGGGAGAAGGCTCGACTGGTGCTGGCCAGTATTGTCTATCAGAAACCCAACGTGCTGTTGCTCGATGAACCGACCAATCACCTCGATCTCGAAATGCGTCACGCGTTGACTCTGGCCTTACAGGAGTTCGCTGGCGCGATCGTCGTGGTCGCGCACGACCGGCATCTGCTGCGCGCCGCGACCGATCGCTTTATTCTCGTCGCCGATGGCGTGGTCACCGAGTTTGACGGGGATCTCGATGACTACGCGCGCTTGCTTGCCAATGCGCAACGCGACGAGACTCAGAACGAGGTCAGCGCCATGCCCGCCGAGCACGGCGCCGCGGCGCGCAAGCAGCGACGCCGGGAGGAGGCTGCGCAGCGGCACAGACTCAAGCCCCTGCGCCAGGAGTTGGCCAGGTTGGAGGCCGAGCTTGGCAAGCTGACAGCGCAGCGCGAGGCGCTCGATGCGCGTCTGGCCGACGCGCAACTCTATTCGGAGGCAAGCAAGGCTGAACTCAGGGCGGTCCTTGCAGACAAAGCGGATGTGGATCGCAAACTGGGCGGGATCGAGGAGGCGTGGCTGGCCACCAGCGAGGCCCTCGAATCCCAGGCTGAGTAGGAGTGATTCATTGGGCCACGGACATTGGCCCGACCTGGGTGCCAGCCGACCGACGCGGTGGCGTATTGTGCGCGTGCTAGACTCGGCACCCGGTTGGCGTATTGAATTCGACACTCTCACCTGTTGCTCGCTAGAGGAGGAAATCGCATGAAAGCTATCAAGTTGTCCGGACCGATTAGCGCTATCGCGGGTGCGCTGATGCTGGGTATCGTGCCCGCGGCCACCGCCGACCAGCCGCTGACGGTCGACATCAAGCGTTTGTCATTGGACACCGCGCTGCGTATCGGGCAGGCCGCGATTGAACAATGTCGCAAAGAAGGCGTGCAGATCGCTGTCACAGTGATCGACCGCGGGGCCCACGAGCAAGTCGTCCTGCGCGACGTGCTGGCCATGGACATCACGCTGCCAATCAGCAAGCAGAAGGCCCACACCGCTATGGCCTTCAACTCACCCACGTCGCAGTTGGAAGGACGTTTCAAAGGATCCTATTCGGTGCCCAAGCTCGATGGGTTGATCGTCAGCGCCGGCGGACTCCCGATCAACATTGGCGGTACCATCATGGGCGGGGTCGGCGTCAGCGGCGCGCCGTCCGGCGAGATCGATGAGAAGTGTGCACAAGCCGGCATTGACGCGGTACGTGCCGATCTCGAGATGGCAGGCATGTAGTGAGCGATACCACTGTGGTGAGCAGGGCGGCGTCTGGTGGCGCCGCCCTGTCCCGGTCGCTGCCCCGCTACTAGCGGCACGGGGTGCTATCAGGCTATGAACCAGTTCGAACTCCCCGCTTCGTTGTCGCTCTCAGCTCTCGTCGCTCAATTCCAGCAACTCGGTCGTTTTGTCGCGCAGCCTGCCCGGCGTGTTCAGCGCGAGTATTGCGATACGTTCGACTGGCGCTTGTATCGCAATAGCGCGGTTGTTCTGCGCGAGCGGTACGATTCACACTGTTCGTTGTTGTGGTTGTCATTGCCCGCCGAGCAAGTTGAGTGCTCCCAGCCCGGCCCCGCACCGGCGCGCCTGCTCGCCGATCTACCCGACGGCGCCTTGAAACGCCGACTGGCGCCGGTGATTGAAATGCGGGCTTTATTACCGATGGTGTGCACGCGAGCGCGGCTTCAAGTGCTGGAATTGCGCGACAAGCAAGACAAGACCGTGCTGCGCGTCAGTTTGGAAAACAGCATGCTGTATCACTTCGACAAACAACGCTGGGTGCGCCTGGCGCGTCGCTTGCAGCTGCAGCCAGTGCGTGGCTATGACAAACCGCTGCAGCGTATCCGCA
>Ga0209536_100000992_pt1 | contig 46888 bp, 45 predicted proteins | sample DeeMarSeWOR28_12_FD_187461 | JGI IMG/M metagenome (GOLD analysis project Ga0209536, IMG submission 187461) | Marine sediment microbial communities from White Oak River estuary, North Carolina - WOR-2-8_12 (SPAdes) (version 2) | ecosystem: Environmental > Aquatic > Marine > Intertidal zone >...
TACATGACCCTATGGAACTCAACGAACATACCTGCGCTGTACGCAAGCAATGTTATTGGCTCTATGGGATGGGGTCAGTGGAAGGCTATGGGAAGGACTATAGGCGCAACAGACTTGCACAACGTAACTTTTGCCGGAGATCCTATTAATCCGGGTTTCCTACCTACGCCATATTCCGGATACGTGTGGAACGTGTCGATACCAACGGACATACCTGGAAGCATCGGCGGATTCTTGAGCGTTAACGGATTTATGGATGACAGAATACTCGTTACAAGCTTCGATCGAACAGAAGTCTCCTCAGCAGCAATAAACATAGATCCAGAGAAAGGCACTATTGGAAGAGTAATATTTAGAAATACTTGGAATGCACCGTCTGAATGGGAAGACGGCAACTTATGGGTAACATTAGAGGCTATTACTCCAAACGGAGAGAACGGCGTTTTTGTCATCCGCACGGCGGAAGATCAAAAGTATTATGGCTTCAGCACTGACAACGGGGAGCATCTATGGACAACACGCGAGTCAGAGAACTACTTGAACTATTACGGTATATCGCGAGAGCACCCACCAATCATTGCTTACGATAAGATGTACTCAACTGGCGTTTCTGGAATAGTATACTGCTACGATGTCCACACAGGCGAGCGGCTATGGACCTATGAAGCTACAGACCCTTACTCAGAAATCTTGTGGGCAAACAACTGGTGGCTCTATCCAACATTCGCCACCGACGGAAAAGTCTACTTTGGCCATCAGGAACACTCCCCCATTGATCCTAGACCTCGTGGTGGACCATTCATATGTCTCAACGCTACTACCGGAGAAGAAATATGGCGAGCAAATGGCTTGGTCCGACAAAGCCTATGGGGTGGACGTGCTATCATAGGAGACAGCATAATAGCGACACAAGACACGTACAGCCAGCGCATATACGCTATCGGCAAGGGTCCAAGCACCATGACGGTTACAGCTGCACCTAAGGTCTCAGTTGAAGGCGGCAGCGTTCTAGTGGAAGGTATGGTGACTGATGTTTCTCCAGGCACAAATGATGCAGCTTTGACGATGCGGTTCCCGAATGGTGTTCCGGCTGTTTCTGACGCAGACATGAGCGAATGGATGCTGTACGTTTACAAACAATTCCCACGTCCATCGGACGTTGTGGGCGTTGAAGTCGTTATGAGCGTGCTTGATCCTAATGGCAACTCATATGTCGTAGGCACAACAACCAGTGATGACAACGGCTACTTTGGTAGTGCATTTACTCCCGAAGTTCCAGGGTTGTACAAGATTACAGCTACATTTGCAGGATCCGGAGCATACTACGGCACGTACGCTGAAACCTTCATAAATGTGGAGGGAGCACCGTCGCCTACTCCTATTCCAACGCCTGAGCCAGAATCTACAGCTGACATATACCTGTTGCCCGCAACCATTGGTATCATAATCACAGTCGTCGTAGCTACAATAGTGATAGTACTGATGCTCAGAAGACGATAAACCGAGCAACAAAAAAACACACTCAACTCCCTTTTTTTAATCTATTCATAAAAAAAACGAAAACTAATCCCAAGGAGAGAAGAAGGGTTAAGAGAGATATGGTTAGCAACCTGCTAATTTCTACGTGCTACTTATTGCTAACTTATATGATGTTATTCTCATTTTCTCTGCACGAAATAAATCTATCATTCTGCAAACATCCTATTTGAAGCCCTACACGAAGCGTCGAAAATAAACGAATTCTATAAATGCGTAGAAACCGAAACTCATAGAGGACCAAATTAATGCTCTGCGGTACTGCTTGAACGCCTTAAGGACTAAGGAAGATGGGAAAACAAGCGATAATGGAAGGTTTCCACGTATTTTGATGCGCAATTTGAGTCTTTCTCGATGCTGCTGGATTACATTTGGTGCTTTTCGGCACCGACAACTATTTGATGTCATTTCGTGAACTGCGAAAAGTTGCGAACTGGAGGAAATTCAAATATAAATTTAAAATTGATTTTGTATTAAACAGTAAAATGCTCCAAGACTGTTAAAAATCCACGCTGTTTCTTCGTCACACACTTATATTTTTCGAAGTGCAGGTTAACGCTACAGCCAAACGTCTGGTATCATTGTGTTTGAAGAGCAAATAACTACTAGCTTTAAACGCCAGCACCCACTATTCTGTATATCTCCAAGTGTGTTTGACAACGGTAATAAATGGTTGAGGATTGTTACAAAATGTGTTTCGTTGATGCTTTCGTATACCACATCTTTAAAGTGAAATTTTGGCGTTTGAGTGCTTATAAAGTGCCTCGCCGAATGAAAAATTTTTCACATTTTATTGTCTATTCAAGTGGGAGCTATTCATGATAATTGAACGAGATCTGCTGATTTCACTTTTGAAACTGACAAAAGACGGTCCTACTTTAATCGAATTTATTAATAAGGATAGCAGAATAGCCTCAGATATAGTTAAAAAATTGCTAGAAAAACTGCAAAATGAGAACCTGCTTTATCTAAAAGAGGATATTGTCGAATCAAGCAGTGATAAACGGCTCAAGATAGCTGTCAAAGCAGCATCCTTAGGCGCAGATGTTGAACGCATTAGTACCTCTCTCCGTTGGCAGGAGTTTGAAGACATCGCAGCGCTAGCGTTGGAAAGAAACGGTTATGTTGTCGTCAAGAACACGCGCTTCAAACATTCTGGACGCAGATGGGAAATCGATGTAGTTGGTTGCAGAAAACCCTTAGTCCTCTGCTTGGACTGCAAACGTTGGCAACGGGGCATGAAGTATTCTGCTTTAAGGAGGATTGCTGAGAGACAATCTGAAAGAACATTCGCATTAGCTGAAACACTACCCAGCCCAGCGTTAAAAATTAAGTGCGTTAGCTGGAATAAAGCCAAATTTATCCCAGTGATTTTATCGCTTATCCCAAGTAACTTAAAATTTTACGATGGTATTCCCGTGGTTCCAATTTTGCGACTGCAAGATTTCCTAATCAAATTACCTGCCTATATCGAGTCACTCAAGTACTTTACAAAAGAATTCAGCTATTTATGACATAATTTTGAGTATAGGCTTCCTAGCAAAGCGCAATGCAGGCCAAAGGCTTAAAAGAAACATTCCAAGCAAAGCAGCGAGAAGCCACCCTGATATCAATATTATGGAAAAGCTCGACACGACTGGTTGCGACATCAGAATCATAAGCGTAATAATTACTCCAAGAGAAATTCCAATGGCAAAGCTCGAAAGTAGAACAATCAAACTTTGCACCGCAATGATTGTTACAACTGTTTTAGGCTTTGCGCCCATTACCCGCAAAATGGCAAATTCTTGATGCTGTTCATCAACAGTTAAAACAAGATACCCAATTAAGCACAAGGTCGCGGCAATCAAACTGAAAAGTGGCAGAAACATTATAACCGACCATATAGTCTCCAGAAAACCAACGTTCTTTTTCAGAGTCTCATTGAGTTCAAAAACAGTCAAGTTCGAGTTTACGTCAGCCAGTTGGTCCTGCATTTGCATTATGACGCGCTTGCGATCAACTGAAGAATCCAGCTGAACAAGCATTATGTTGGGGTAGGAAACGTTATTGAGATTCTTAAGCATTTCAAAGGGAACAAAAACGACAATACCGTTGTTTATAGGGTCCAAGCAGACGCCGACAATGTCAACAGTTGCATTTTGTATTCGAAAACTCTGCAGTAAAGGGATTTCAAAAGTAATTGCAGCGATTGAATCGCCAATAATTGCCTCGGAAGAACTGCTATTTTTCGGGAAGCGCCCCTCCATAAACCATTCAGAGAGAACCTTTTCAGGTTCAATGCCCACAATCAAAGAGTTGGCTTCACGATAAGCTCCAATTGGTATGGTCGCGGAGTCCCTGTATGTGAAGTTCATCACTTCCTGTATTTCTCCTTCGTAAACCAACCTCTTTTCAAAATTTATTATTCCAGTAATACCAGCTACCTGTTCAGAAACATCATCACTTAAAGCAAAATTCGGATTCAAATAATTAAAGCCAGTTTTTGCTGTTTCTCCAGAAAACTTTGACAATAACGAAATGTACTGGCTACCCAAATCTTCGTGCGCCACTAAAATTATGTCTTTTCCGACTGCTTTTTCAATCTGTGTAGAAGTTGTGTCCTTAGCAACTATGCTCCCTGCGATGGAGATGCTCAACAAGACAAACACTATTGATAGAAACACTACGATTCTAACTGCGGCTGATTGACGTCTGAACAAGCTTCTTAAGGCTATTCTTAGGGTTAACTGTGACTTTGAAAGCGCTTTAAACCTGTTTCTCTCGTTTAGCCCAAAGTATTGCATGGGCGAAATAGCAACTATTGGCGAAAGTCTAGCTGCAGTCTCAAGTGGCTTCAATCCAAACATTAAACCGAAAACAAAGAATGCGACAAACACTACTAGAGCGTACCAGACATTGGATACTTTTTGCAAAGTCTGAAAGACGCCCATGTTGATAACGGCATAGTCTGTTAAGAATCCAAGGGCTACTCCTAAAGCGCAGCCCAAGAACAGCACTATCAAGAATTCAGTCAAAAAGTAGCCAAAAACAAGGCCGTTTGGGCATCCAGCCGCTTTGATCAGCCCGAAATCTCTTGTTCGCTGAACCATCATCAAGAAGGTAATGAACGAGACTATCACTGCACCTACGGCGAAGATCAAGATTCCCACGAACAATAGAAAATTCGAGAAAATAGAAATATATCCTGTAGTCAGCGTGTTCGTGGCTATTGATGTTATTCCGAAACCTATTTGCTCGCTGAAGAGAAGAATAAAAAGTGTGGAAGCGACACAGACAATTAGACTAGTAAGAGTTAGGCTTGTTTGAAGTTTTCTGCGTAGCAGATCGTTTACTGGAAACGCGGCTTTACTCACTTTGACTTGCCAGCCTCCCGTCTTTTAAACACCCGGTCCAATCGGCAAGCTGCAACAGTTCTTGATCATGAGTTGCAACGATAACGGTTTTTCCGTTAGCTTTCAATATCCGCATCATTTGTATTATTTTCTGACCGTTTTTCGTATCCAAATTTCCAGTTGGTTCATCAGCTAGAACCAGTTCGGGGTCGTTCGCTAAGGCACGGGCAAATGCGACTCGTTGCTGTTCACCTCCGCTCAGTTGCGATGGAAAATGATTTTCCCTATGCTGCAAACTTACGGTCTCTAACAGTTCTGCGACGCGGTTTTCTACTTCCTTCTCAGATTTTCTGATCCACTCCATTGGAAACGCAATGTTTTCCGCTACCGTTAGAGTTGAAACTAAGTTGTAAGATTGAAAAACGAAGCCAATGTGGTTACATCGAAATTCCGCCAAAGAATCCTCATCTTGAATAGTTAAGTCCTCACCTAACACTAAGATTTTGCCGCTTGTAGGCTTGTCAATTCCGGCTATAATGTTAAGCAGTGTAGTCTTTCCAGACCCTGAAGAACCATATATTGCCACAAATTCGCCTCTTCCGACCTCAAGCGTTAAGCCCTTCAGAACTTCAACTTCTAATTCCCCTAGATGGTACATTTTATATAAAGAATCAGAAGCAATTACTAGTTCACTCATCTTCAGGACCATAATAAAAAATGTGATATGATTTATAATATGCTTTTAGGTACGGTTCCTTACGCTTCGCAAAATTTTAGTAGCTCTTCTCTATGGCAAAATTTCCTCTGTCGCGCTTAAGGATTCTAAGCTTTTCAGGGAGTTTGTCCTTTTCCCAATCTTGCCAGCTAACTTCCTTGAACAACCATTTTTTTCCGAGGTGCGCCGCGATTATTGCATGCTTGTTCACGTTGTCCCCAGGTATAAGTTCGTTGAGAAACCTAAAGAGCTTGTCAATCTGCTGCTTGGGAAAATACGCGTAATAGCTAGCGTTCTTCACTTCAAACGCGTATGTGTGCTCGCCTTTTCTAGCCATGAGGTCTGGCAGAGGGCTCAAGCTTGGGTTGCTGACGGGGATCCGCACGGCGTTATACCCGTTTTTCTGCAGAAGCTTCACAAGCACTGTCTCGCTATAGAAGCCCCTTTTACGCCATCGGCGAAGTTTGATTCTGTCGGCGGTTTTTACCACATTTTTCCCTCAGGTTTTGCTCTACTTAAGATGGCGTATTTAATAAAAAATTCTTTTGATTGCGCTAAAAATTGTCAGCTCTGTTTATCTTTGTGTATACAGGTTCTCTTTGGTTTAGCTCTACAGCATATTGGTGATGGATATAATTACACATAATACCTATACCACTACGGTAACCTATAAGGAAAATTGATACATATTTAAACCAAAAATAAGCTCACTTTAGCCTACACTAACAGATACAAAAGCATACTCTCATGCAAAAAAGACTGAAAAAACGCCCTTTTGAAACCAGTTTTTGCACAAAATCTAAACCTGGTGACATGAAAAATCACTTCACAGCACCCTTACGAATACCAAAGCATCAACGAAACAGACAATTCCTAAACGCCCTACATTGATTACGCTAGTTTAAAAGTTCGATACTCTTCGCCATCATACATTGCAACTAGCCTCTATACCACACCCCACAACTGTGAGCAAACTTAAAACTACTAATCAGACTACAAAAAAAACTGCGAACAAACAATTCCCCGTCAAAGCGTGCAGAGCTTGGGGAAGAGGCAAAACGCTCGAAGCATTTTCGAAAAGAAGACTCTAAGGCTTCCGATGGAGATTTTCGACGGTCTTTATATGAGGTCACGATTATCTCCATGGCTAAGCCCCAAAGCAGGCATAAAAACGCTCAAAAAAGGGCTTTTTGGCTATTTAGGGTTGTTTTGCGGGTTCTTGATTTTTGTTTGGTTTGTAAAAAACCACATAGTTTTTAGATGTGTAAAGGTTCGGTTGTGTACAATCCGTTTAGTTAGCGTTTAACACAAAATAAGCTCTAAAGGGTAGTTATTTTAGAAAATAAGTTATACGGAAAGCCGTAAATTTCCGAAGGTGTGGCGGCGCAGTTTATGTAATTTTCTTGAATATTGTTAATTTTGAAATAAGCGCTTTAATTGATTTACGAGGAAAGACTACTGGAACATAATGGAGGAGAAGACGTGTCCTTTGATCATTTTGGAGAAGGCGTAGAGACTCTTGTGCGAAGTGTCCAAGGGCGAACTGTAAAAGTACAGTGGAACTGGGGAAACTTCAAAACCACTGAAGGATACCCGGTGGACGAAAGCATGATCAACTGGGTCATCGGTCAAGAGCGAGCTCTGGATGAGGGTTTTTTATGCCTTAACGAGTGGGTTCATAAACTCAAACATTTAGAGGAGACTCAATGGTACGCGAGCTGGAGCAAAGTAGACGAGGTGAAACCGTCAGCCAAAAGTGTAATCAGCCCAGGACCCTATCTGCTACTCTTAGGCGATCCTGGAACAGGCAAGTCTCTCCTTGGAAGAGCATTATCCGAAAAACTAACTCAAGTCTACAAGGAAAACGGCATAAAACTCTTTGACGTATTATCCTGGAAAAATCCTGTTTTGCCCAGTCAACCACGCATATCTATCCACACGGTTGGACAGGGAAAAAAGGTGCTGCAAAAAGAGCAGCGTCAAGAGCTTAAACGCAAGTTCGTAACCAAGATCGGTCTCAAAGCAATACAACTCCTCATGCTAACCTTAGGCGTGTTCCTCTTGGCATTAGGGTTATACTTTATGATTGACGCTTGGCAAACATGGAATGCCGGAGGCGTGTCGATAGGAGGTACGTCTTGGCAGGAATTGTACAGCAATAACTTTTCAGCTTACTTTGTTGACCGTTTTATAAATCTTGTGCCTTTGACGTTCATCCCTGGAGGAAGCTTGATCTTCTTCAGCGTATTTATCTGGTGGTTCTCACGCATGGGCGGATTAACAAATCTCCGTGGAGTAGGAGGCGCCCAACAATCAGATGTTCCAAAACTGATAGTGGACAACGGGCCGGGAAATGCTCCCTTCGTAGACGCAACGGGGCACAGAAGCGCTCAACTCTTCGGGTCAGTAGCCTGGGATCCGTTTCAAACAGGAGGGCTAGGAACACCCGAGCATCAACGCGTTACTGCAGGCGATGTTCACGTAGCGTCGTTAGGAATACTTTACATTGATGAAATTAAGAACTTGGACCCGGAAGACGCAGTTACGTTGTTAACGGTGCTGGAAGATGGTCAATTACCTATAACTTTGAGGAGCAGATGGCACGGCGGAGGCACCTCAGCGATGGCCGTCTCAACAGAGCCTGTACCCGCTATAACGTTTCTTGTGGGTGCCGGTAACTTTGACAGCATAGGCCAAGTTCACCCTGCGCTTATGGACCGCATATACGGCTACGGTAAAGTAGTGCGTATGAACAATGATATGCCCAACACACTGGAAAATCGGCGCAAATACGTTCAGTTCATAGCACAGGAAGTTAAACGCTTTAACCTCTTGCCTTTTCGAAGAGAAGCATGCATGGAAATAGTTGAAGAAGGAAGACGGCGAAGCAACAAGCGTGAAGCACTTACTACGCGATTTAGACCATTAATTTCGATAATTAAGACTTCTGCGGTCTTAGCTATGAACGAGAAATGCCAAGCAGTTGAACGTCGTCACGTTCTAGAAGCTTTGAATGAACACTGCAAGACCATCCAAAAACAGTTGCTGGAGCATGAGATGCAAGAACGAGGGAAACTTTTAGAAATTAAACCTGAGGGAGTAACGCTTGGGCAGATTCACGGGTTGGCTGTGGTTCATGACCCGTACACTGCTGAGATGACCGGCAACGTTCTCGGCGTGAAAGCCCAACTGGTTAGGAAAACTGAGCTTCCGAGAGATCAACCGCTTAAAGGCTATTACAAAGTGACGGGCGTTGCTAAGGGTCAAAGCTTTATTTCAGACAGCATCGCCAAAGTTCGAAGCGTCATACTCCAAAAATACGGCGTAGACATAGCTCAAGATTACTTAACGCATATTGACTTTGCCCAGTCTTATGGAGTCGACGGCCCCTCTGCGGGCGTATCCATGGCGATTCTTTTGTGCTCGCTTATTGAAGGCAAACCGGTGCGACAAGATGTGGCAGTAACAGGCGAGATAAACTTGGGTGTCAACGGCGCTATTCAGATAACCGCGGTAGGTGGGGTTCACGAAAAAATTAAAGCGGCTGAAGCATGGGGTTTCAAGAAAGTAGTTATTCCGCAAAAGAATTATCTTCATTCAATTGACGCAAGAGACTATACAATCGATGTTGTGCCGGCGGCTACTTTAGACGACTACCTAAAAGAATGCTTGGTGGAACAACCGTTGATTAAGCTGTCTTTTCCCAAGTACAAGTAACCGTTCAAATCGGTCTAACTCTCTTTCTTATGTTTATTCAGCGTCAGTCCGGTCCGTTACAACGACAAGGCGGGTAATCTGTTCGAAAATTCTACGGTAGATACATTGCAAAATTGTTGTTTAGTAATTCTAGTTACACTGATATTACTTCACGTGTTATTAGTCACTATTTCTCACTACGCCACACCAACTACACAGCCGTATGCAAAAGCATCTTCCAAACATAAAAAAATGACTCTACTACAGCATTGCTGTAAGGTGAAGTCGCTCGTTCTCGGTGGAAACATTTTTGAATCGTAGGAACAAATACTGCAGTGCGGTTGTTATGTCAAGCTTCAAAGTTGTTAGCAAAAGTTCAAGTTTTTCCACGAAAGGTGAAATTGACTTCGTGGATTTAACGGACAAGGTTCAAAAGGTTGTGTCTGAATCAGCCATCAAAAACGGCGTGGTACATGTTTTTGCTCCGCATGCTACGGGCATACTTATCCTCACGGAAAACGACTATGCTTTGCTTAACGACATCAAAGCGTTCCTGGAAGAAATAGTTCCGAGGCCAAGAGCATATAAGCACCCGTCCAATGCTCACTCGCACCTGCGTTCTGTTCTGCTACCGCCTGACAAGACTTTACCAGTAATTAATGGACGCGTGGAATTCGGAACATGGCAATCTTTGCTTTTTGTTGAAACAGATGTATATCCGCGCCAACGGACTGTGATAATGCAAGTTATTGGCGAACAATAACGTTTTGATCATTTGTTGTGACGGGACATAACCCTACGGCATTCCTTACCGGTTCATTCAGTAATTCTTGTAGTGCTTCGCATTTCGTATCGATAAAATGTCATTCGTAATTTAGAATTTTGCTGTTTATGAGTAATTTTACAATTTGACATAGCCTTTTTTAACTATTTGTTTTAAAATATTTCCATTCGAATATTTTTCGTAGCGATTAAAAAAACATGCAATTGTTAGGCTTTCCGTGGGTCTGTGTTTTAATATGCTAAAACCCTCTTCTATCCTTGAAAACGCCAGTTTTTTTTGGCTCTTTTCCATTAAAGCAAGCCTAACTCTACTGTTATCCATCAAATTTCATCATCAAGCTTCATGTATTTATAAACTTCGTTAATATTCGAAGCTGATCCTTTAAATAAATCATCCTTAATCCGAAAAATGATGAAAAAGTAGACGCGTAAGTTTCTGGTTTCAGCCTCGTTCAGTACGGATCCTTTTGTAGGGACCTCGCGGTCTCATACGGGCTTTCTTTTTGGTTTCAAACTTTGATAGCGGCTTTTCGCCCAATCGGTCCACTTCAGGGTCACTACTTGGTACAAGTTCAAACGGGTATGGGAAATCTGATAGGGATGCTTGTTCAGCACCACTCTCCACCATTTTCTCAATGGCTTCTGCGGCATCGTCGGGTTCTGCGTTCATACCAGCGATGGCGTCTGAAAGTAACACAGCTTCAAAGCCGAGTTTGAGCGCGTCAAGAACAGTGTTTTTCACACAGTATTCAGTTGCCAAACCGCCTACAAAAATCCTTGCTATACCCTGTTTTCGCAGAGTGATTGCTAGTTCATCGCCTTCGAAACCTGAATAGTTCTCTTTAAGCGGGTTCATTGCTTTTGACACTATTCTAGTACCTCGTGGAAGTTTCAGGTCTGGATGAAACTTGGCGCCTTTGGTGTTTTGAATGCAGTGAGGTGGCCATGCACCTTCTTGGGCTTTGAATGATATGTGATTTGGAGGGTGCCAGTCTCTTGTAGCGAAGACACTTGCTTCTGCCTTATTGAAAATTTTTATGTAGTCGTTAAGAACTGGAACCACCTGGTCTCCATTAGGAACAGGCAAAGCACCGCCGGGATAGAAATCGTTTTGAACATCAACAACAATAAGCGCATCCATTTTGCCTATGCTATAGTCTTTTTTCAAGCAAAACTCCCCTGACAATTTAGCCAAGCTCAGTTGTTTAGAACTCTATTGAATATGGCTCTAGTGAAGGATAAATGTTTTCCAAAATTCTCCGCTCGTGCGGGGTTATGGAAAAGTAATTAAGTCCTTGTTTGGATAATGTGATAGGTGAAATCATGGCTATTTTCGCTTATGTAGTGTTCAAGGTTAGTTCAGGCTCTGAAAGAGACGTGTGCCAAAAACTCATAGAGTTCGATGAAGTTTTGCATGCGGACATAATCTTCGGCGAATACGACGTAGTTGCAAAAGTCGCGACAGCAGAACTCAGTAACTTAGAGGAGTTTATATCTCTTAAAATCCGAAACGTGCCAAATGTGCTGGTAACCTCTACGATGATTGTATCTAGAGAATACAAAGGAAAAAATAACCGCTCAAAAACGAAGTAAATAGCTTCCAACGGTAGCCGCCCCGAACAAGAGAGCTTTCAAAGAGAGACTCATGGATAAAGAAGCCAATTTGAGTCTTGCTATTCCTTTTTTATACAGCTTCTAGAATTACAGCGAAAAATCGACCTTGCAACCATTAGACGCCATCGGTCAAAGATAGGCTTATCTTTAATATAGTAACATTAACTTATTCAGGGCTTCAAATATGCAAACGAAAAAGAAAAACGTGGGGGCTATCACAAGCAGGGAAATGCGCGCCTTAGAAGTTAACGCCGAATACTTCGGCATTTCTTTGCTTCAGCTGATGGAAAACGCTGGACGCAATGTTGCTACAGAAATCGCTTCACGTTTTCCAAAAGAGCAAAAAGTTGTTATTTTTTGCGGTTTAGGGGGCAACGGCGGTGACGGATTCGTAGCAGCTAGGCACCTATTATCTAGGGGTTTCAAAGTATCAGTAGTCCTCGCTGGAAGGGGCAGAGACATTCGTCATGAGGCAGCAGTACAGAACTGGTACGCACTTCAACCGTTGCGTGAGAGCATCACGATCCAAGAAGTCAACGATAGTACAGCCATACCCTTGGTGGATGCGCCAATAGTTGTCGACGCATTGCTTGGAACAGGCACAAAAGGAAATCTTAAACCGCTCATAGCACATATTGTCGACTATCTTAACGGCTTGGCTGCTTTCAAAATTGCTGTTGACGTGCCAACTGGCTTAGATTCGGACACTGGTGAGGTTTTAGGCACCGCTGTAAAGGCAAACGTTACGATAACATTTCACAAATTAAAGAAAGGGTTTGTTGACTCCAAAAAGTACGTGGGCGATTTTGTCGTCAGGGATATTGGGTTACCTAATGAAATGGCTAGGTTTGCAGGTCCTGGTGACGTTCTTCTAGTAAAGAAAACACGAAGTGAAAATGCGCATAAGGGTGATTTTGGTCGTTTGCTAGTTATTGGTGGTAGCAAAGTTTTTTCAGGTGCACCCGCGTTGGTATCGTTGGCTGCTTTACGCACAGGCGTGGATATCGTTTACCTTGCAGCACCCTCAAAAACTGCGTACGCCGTATCTTCAATGTCGCCTGATTTGATTACATTGAAGCTGAAAGGTGACAATCTAACTCCGAGTAACGTGAAAGCATTAACGCCTTACTTGGAAATGGTTGATGCTGTCGTCATAGGACCGGGGTTGGGTGTGCAAGCTGAAACCCGCGATTTCGTGAAGGCGTTTGTGGAAGCGGCTGAAAATGCGGATAAACTGTTGCTTCTTGACGCTGACGGATTGAAACTCTTCGCTGAGTTTAAACGAGCATTGAAAGTGCCTCTTGTTTTAACGCCGCATGCTGGCGAATACGCCGAGTTGACAGGTCGAAAACTCTCTAGCAGCCTTGAAGAGCGCATGTATGAAGTGCAGAAAACTGCGAAAGAACTTAAAGCCGTTATTTTATTGAAGGGGCAAGTGGACATAATTTGCAGTGAGAAACGAGCGAAACTGAACTTCACGGGTAATCCAGGTATGACTGTTGGCGGCACAGGTGATGTGCTTTCAGGTATAGTTGGCGCATTGCTGGCTCAGAAAGCGGATCTATTTGAAGCTGCTGTTGCTGGAGCTTTTATTAATGGGGCGGCAGGAGACTTCGTTGTAAGCGAAAAAGGCTATCACTTGGTAGCCTCTGACCTACTCGATTGGATTCCACGCGTTTTAGACGACCCTATGAGTCACTTAAAGGTGCGAAGAACAAGTGGAAAAGTTGCCTAGGTTGACCATTTATCATGCAAAGCAATGTGACCCGAAACGTTGCACAGGCTTGAAGCTTAAACGCCACGGGCTTGCTAGGCTTGTTACAAGCATCAAGTTTCTGCCGAGGCGTGCTATTGTTCTTAATCCTTTTGGCGAAATAGCTTTCTCGCCCTCTGACAGGCAGCGCATTGAGAATTTTGGTCTGGCAGCGTTGGATTGCAGTTGGGAGCACGCACAAAAAGTTCTTTCGGCACACGTCAAAGGTACAAGTCGCTGCTTGCCTATTTTAATAGCAGGCAATCCTACTAATTATGCCAAAGCAACTAAGTTGTCCACGGTTGAAGCTATTGCAGGCGCGTTGTACATCGCAGGATTCAAGAATAAAGCTGAGCAATTGCTTTCGATTTTTGTTTGGGGGCACACTTTTCTGGAGTTAAATCATGAGTTGCTTGAAAATTACGCTTCCGCAAAGAACAGTACAGAAATAATTGAAATGCAAAGTAGCTTCAATTTCGGCTCAGATAGGTATTGATGTGTTTGGAGTATGTTATGGTTATGCTTTTGTATACGAAACACGTTTTCCAATCATTTTGCGGATTAATTGCGAGAATGATTTATTAAAGAAACAATGAAATGAAGTAATATGGCGTTTACGATCGAGTTTTATTTTTTCCTAGCGTCCGTAGTCCTTATCTCATTGACGGGAGTCATGATGCCCGGACCCTTATTCGCGATCACAATTGAGAAAGCGACAAAACGCAAAACCGCTGGTTTGCTCATTTCACTAGGTCATGGAATAGTTGAGTTTCCGCTGATGTTTCTTATCTATTTTGGAATAGAGCAAATAGTTGCTTTTGACGTATTGCAAACCGTGCAAGGTACTGTTGGACTAATTGGAGGGTTGCTAATGATTTTTATGGGGGTTCAAATGTTCAGAAACAGAAATAGAGCCAGTGAAGAATACGAAAGCCCAAAACAAGAATCATTAATTGCGGGAATTTGGACAACAGCAGCCAATGCTGGTTTCATATTATGGTGGTTGACTATTGGCACCACACTTGTAATAACTGCGAGAAGTTTCGGCTTATGGCCATTCATAGTTTTTGCAGTGGTCCACTGGCTCTGCGACTTCGTATGGTACACTGTCGTAGCTTTCTTGATTTTCAAATCAAAGCGTTTCTGGACCAAACGAGTAAACCAAGCAATTCTTGTATTCTGTTTTATAGTGCTAATAGGCTTCGGAGTGTATTTCCTTAGCTCAGGATTATGGTCGGCAATAGTCACATTAATCTAGGAAGTAAGGCGACATGAAGCATGAATTCAAAGTCGGAAGAGCGACTATGCGGTTGGTTAGAGGAGACATAACTGAAGTTGAGGCAGATGCTATAGTAAACGCTGCTAATTCGTCGCTTATGGGTGGCGGAGGCGTTGACGGGGCAATCCACCGCAAAGGGGGACAACAAATACGTGAAGAATGCAAAGAAATACGAGCCAAGGAGTGGCCACTGGGTCTTCCAACAGGAAAAGCTGTCCTAACCTCAGCTGGCAACCTAAAATCACGGCACGTTATTCATACAGTCGGACCAGTTTGGCGTGGAGGAGGCGATGGTGAACCTGAGCTTTTGGCGCAGTCTTATTTGAACTCGTTGCGACTTGCTGTCGCTAACTTGCTGAAAACCATAGCATTTCCCTCTATAAGCACGGGCGCCTACGGTTACCCTATTGAGGACGCATGTCGTATAGCCCTTTATGCTGTGAAAGACTTTCTAGAGAAAGAGGACAATTTGAATGAAGTGGTTTTTGTCTTGTTTTCTGAAGGTGCACTTGAAGTCTACGTGCATACGGCAGAAAAAATATTTTGAAAATTATGGTCAGAACATTCACCGCCTAAAGGCAATCGTTGTAGTGGAGCAACCTTTTCATGACTATTTACATCTCCTTCAAAAAAGGAGGTCTTTAGCCTTTTCGAACACTAAAGTCGCCAAGCAACGAATTACCGCATGCCTTTTAAAATCTGCCTCCATGTTTGTGATGATAGAAAATGTTTTATGCTATATCATGCGTAACGGTGTAAGGAGGTTAATTAAGATGGCGAAATGCCCTAATTGTGGAAATGACGTCAAAAACGCAAAGAAAACGTGGAAAATGGCTGGAAGACCCGACAAGAAAGGAAAACGGACACAACTCACAATAGGCTTATACGAGTGCTGCGGAAAAACCTTCAGGCAAGTCTTAGATAAAAAGAAGATCTAAGCATTCTCACACCCTTAACCTTTTTTATTTTGCTAGCTCATCTGAGCAAAAGCCTTCAGTGCACATCAGTGGCAAAAAAGTTTGCCTCGTTAATGCCTTTGTATACAGTTAAGCGTTTCATAAAAAAGAACTGTTTCACGCGCGCTTTTCCCGTTTATCTCCATCCTGCTTAGCCAACACAATTGTGTCTGCCGGCACATCCCTGTGAACCGTAAAGTTAGCGCCAACCCAACTCCTAGGTCCAACCTTTACACCCGGCATTAAAAGCGCATTTATCCCTGTCTTAACCTCGTCACCGAGAATCGCTCCAAGCTTTCTCCTTCCAGTATCAACAATCTTGCCTTTGACAAGCATCTTCACATGCCCATCATCCAGCCGAAGATTAGCCGTAATGGTGTTGGCAGCTAAATTGCAGCGTTCACATATTATGCTGTCACCTACATAAGACAAGTGACCAATATGCGTCCCATCCATCACAATGCTATTCTTAACTTCGCAGGCATTACCTATGCGCACGTTTTCTCCCACGGTCGTAAATGGACGAATGTAACAATTTGGTCCAATGTCGCTCCCCTCGCCGATTAAACTTGGACCCTCAACGTAAGCTCCAGAACGTATTCTCGCAGTTTCCGCAATAGTCACAGGACCTAGCAGATGAGCGCCATCCTCCACTGTTCCATAAACCTTATGCTCCATCCGCTTAAGCACCCAGCTATTCGCCTCAAGTAAATCCCAAGGTCTTCCGATATCCATCCAATCAGACTTCGCAATTATAGAAGCTAAAACTGTCTTACCGTCTTCGATAAACATTGAAAGCGCATCAGTGAGTTCCCATTCACCTCGAATTGAAGCCTTTGTTTGTTTTATTATATCAAAAATATCCTGAGAGAAAACATACAATCCAGCATTCCCAAGATTTGATGGCGATTCCCCAGCAACTGGCTTTTCAACTACACGCTTGATTGTTCTCTCTTTTTCAAGCTCCACTACACCATAGCTTTCTGGCTTTTCCACAGGAACCACCGCCATAACCGCAGCAGGTTTCTCCTCTTCATTCAAACGAACCACATCAGCAACAACTTCAGGGGCAAATAATAAATCACCATAAACAAGAACAAAATCTCCATTAACGTAAGGCTCAACAACACTCACAGCATTACCTGTCCCAAGCATTTTAACCTGCTCAACATAAGCTATTTTCAATCCCATGTTCTTGCCATCACCGAAAAACTTGCGAATGGCATTACCCATGTAATGCGTAACGACAATAACCTCAGTTATCCCAGAAAACTTCAAAGCGTTCAAGCAATACTCTAGAACCGGCTTTCCACCCACTTTTATTAAATGCTTTGGTCTAGTCGCAGTGATTGGCTGAAGTCTAACACCTTCTCCCGCAGCTAAAACTACGGCTTTCATTTTTTCACTTCCTCGAACTGTTTTGTAACTAGAGCTGTTCCTCTGCTCAGTATGTCGTTTGCAACATTTAATGATTCACCTTCAACAGTCATTCGAATAAGAGGCTCTGTTCCAGAAGCCCTGATCAGGAGCCAACCGTTCTTAAGCGCTAACCTAACACCATCAATTGTCGAGAAATCCGTGTAATCTGGAAAAAAAGAACGTAAAGGCTTCGCCATGTCTGCTACCAACTTATGTTTCAAACCGTTCTTGCACGCAATGCTTTCTCTTAAAGTTACATACTCTGGCACTTCTGCAATAAAATCACGCAATCCCTTATCTTCTTTTTCCAAAGCCGCCAAAAGCAAAATCGCAGAAAGCGGACCATCAGGACAATAATGGAAATGTGGATGAACCCAAGCACCACATGGCTCTCCACCAAAAATAGCGCCATAGCGTTTTATTGCTTCTGAAATGTATACGTCACCAACCTTGGTTCTAACAACCCTGCCACCAACCGCTTCAACCATCGTCTCAACACACATAGACGCTTCAACATTCGTAACCACGGTTCCTCCGCCAGCGCGCTTCAAAGAATAAGCAGCATAAGCAGCAAGCAAACGATCAAAGTCGACAAAGCAACCGTACTCGTCAATAAAAGCAACACGGTCACCGTCACCATCAAAAGCGATCCCAACATCAGCCCCAACTTCCCTAACAACTCCAGCCAAATCCTTCAGGGTCTCAGCAGTCGGCTCAGAACTCCTAGCTGGGAAGAAGCCATCAGGCTGAGCATTCAAAGCGGTTATGATGCAACCAGCAGCTCTTAAAACTGCAGGACCCACATGGAACGTAGCACCGCAACCAGGATCCACAATAACATGCCACTGTTTACACAACTCCGCGGCTCTTCGCGCCATTTCAAGATAAAAGTTACTAGCATTCACAGAAGAAACCGTGCCAATTTCACGCCAATCAGTCACTATAAAGTTGTTTTCTGCAATAATTTTCTCCACAGCACTTTGGCTTTCATCAGTATAAGACAAACTGTCCCCGTCGAAGATTTTTATTCCATTATACTGAGGCGGATTATGCGACGCAGTAAGCATGAATCCAACATCTGCATTTAACAGCTCAGTTGAATAAGCCAAAACAGGAGTCGGCAAAACACCCAATAGAGACACGTGCATACCTCCCGCAAGCAATCCAGAAACAAGTGCATCCTCAATCATCGAACCTGAAACGCGTGTGTCCCGAGCCACCAACGCTTTTCCACGTTTGATAAGCGACGCCACAGCCAAACCAATCTCGCAAGCTAGCTCCGGTGTCAAGTAAATGTTAACTAAACCTCTTACTCCAGAACTTCCGAACAGTTTAGCCAAGTTTATTGCCTCAGATTATTCTGAATACTTCGATGGTTAAAAACTTAATTTGCTTAAAATGATTTGGTTGCTTTTTCAATGAACTCTATCAGTTTTGTTGAGGTTGGATGCGAACCTTCTGGGCTAGCTAGATAGCAAGCAGAAACTGCGTTTGCCAAGGTTAATCGGCATTCATCTGAAAGCTCATTCGCATCTGCAAGAATGTTTCCAGCGTTCCAAGCATCACCTGCACCAGTAGCCCTCAACACTTTGACTTTAAACGCTGGAACAATAGTTTCGCTTTTTTTGGTGAACGTTGCTGAAAAAACTGTTGTATGCAAATCTATCCTAGCAGATAAATTCTTTGCTAAAAATCTTGCAGCTTCCAGTGCTAATTCTTCGAGGCGCACTTTCCCATTTTGTTCGATTATTTCATCCGTTAACGCTGCCGCGTAGCATATAGCCTCGTTCTCGTTTAAGCCTAAAATGTCTACTTCATTGGTTTTCAAAACATTTTGCATAAGCTCAGGAATTTTACCTCTGTTCGGAGATGGGTCAGCCGTGTCATAGTAAGTTTTACCTTTTCCTTTCGATTTCACAGTATGGAAAACGGTCTCAGCCAGGGCAGTTCCATATTTTCTTGTTCCAGCCCAATTGAACAGACAGACGTAATCTGCGTTTTCAATCAACATGTAATCACGGGCAGTCAAATCTGAAGGCCCGAAGTCCACAAGCGAACCTAGATCTCTGAGCATGACATTGGCTTTTCCGCTTTTCGTTTTAAGCTCTAGCGCTGTTGTTAAGGAGGCTTTCTCTACGATTTTAACGTGAGAAAGATTAATGCCGTATTTTCCAAGTAAGAAGGCTATTTGTTGAAGCCCAAGCTCGTTCGTACAAATAATTGGAGTTACTTTAAGGCCCAATGCAGCTATGGCAGAAGCAGTGTTGATTGCGTTTCCACCTCTGATGTCGATTTGCCCTATGTCATCTATGCTGCCACCTTTTCGCTCAGATATATGTGATATTGCTGAAAAAAATTCCTCTACGTTATAGTTTAAGCCTATTAATCGATCGTGGAAAAAATCCGGCATGACTACTATGGAACCTTCTTTTGGGTCTCTTTTAAGAAACTGAAGTATTTCGTTCTTGCAATCTAAACGCGCCATTCAAGACCCCCCTTTCATATTATTTCCCGAAAAACTAAAATAACCTTTGTCATTATAAGCTGAAAACTAATCAGAAATAATGTAATAGTAGGTTAAGGAGAGGACTATATGAAGTTCAAAGCTGAGATGTGTCTGTTGGTGATGGCTATTGTATTCTTTGCTGCAAGTGCCTTTTTCTATTCCTATCATCCAGCTAATGTCGAGTTTTTTTCTAGTGCAGAGATAAGTTATCCCTACAGAGTCTACGCCGTCACATTTGTTGGCTTTGGCTCAATTCTTACGTTAGCTGCCTCTGTCTCTTATTCGAAGCGTAGCAAGAATTTGGGGCATACTACTTACTGAGTTTAGCCTAGCACAAAGCTGACTAGTATCCAGACTATATCTCCTAATAACAAGGATACGATCAAACCTATTGTCACAAATATAAGCATAGGTAAGCCTGGAGTTGCCCACACGTGATCGTTGATTATTCCAGTATTGACCGCAGTTGAAAGGCGTTTAACTATTTCGTTTCTTCCCTCGTCTCTTGGCACGATTATGAGTTTTCGTCCAAGCTGGTTTTCAAGATCGTTATTTATGTCCTCCATGGGGTAAACATGCCATTTTTCTTTCAGTTTGGTTACAGGAACTTTGTAGCCAGTTATCATGACAAGTATTTTTTTTCCAATAGACTCGGTTGCAAGGGTGCCTTCAAATAGTTTCCTTCCCGTTGCCACACGTACGATAATGTTCCGCAAAATCATATAGAGACCGCTTGTCGCTGCGAGTAAAACAGAATTGCTGAAGATTGTTAAGGGAAATATGGTTTGTGAAAGAGGTGAAATCCCAGAATTAAAGAAAGGGAGAAATAGCGATTCTGTGGAGAAAGGAAAAGCGAGAGCGATGCACATTAGAGCTTTTGAGTCTGCTCCTCCGAATCCCCCTGAATAAAACAAGATGATGGCGAAGATTGCTGTTATGCCGAAACTTAAACCAAAGAAGGGTAGTTTTGAAAGTGGGGCAGGCTCGCAGAAAATCAATTCAGTTATAGTTAGAAGGAGCGTTGCAGGCCCGTAAATTGCCCATACTCGGTTGCTTACTTCTCTGGTTTTGTAGTCACTCCATGAAGCGTAGACAAGAAAAGCTAAAGAAAGAGTGACCTTTCCTGCGATAAATGTTTGTTGTATTATGGGCGGTTCCTCAGAGGTTTCAGTTTTAGTTTCAGTGGTTTATAAGATTGTGGTATTCAATGGTTCTTTTTAAATGAAATAAATGCGTTTTGATTCCAAAAAGTCTACTAAAGGATATAAAAAATAGATACTACATTTGAGATACTACGACAGATATGCCTCTTTGATCGCAGACCTCAATTGTCGCATTAGCCGGGCCGTTGTGGAGTATTCCATATTCGAGAACACTTGCTGAGTCGTATGCAGCACTGACTGCTACTTTTGTAGCATTCTCGACTTTGAAATTGGTCTCGCCTAAGTCTGTAACGGGCATTCCAGTCTCACTCGTAACAACTGCTATGACTTGAGTCATGTTTGAGTCGACTGTTGTTACGCTTTTTATCGAGAGAGTTAGTGATGTCAAGACATTGAATGTGTATCCTTCCAAACCTATTGACAGAATATTGAGTGTGAAGCTAGCTTGAGCGTTCGATGTCGCTGTGTTAGTACTGGATTGTGAACTGTTAAGCATCTGTGCCCCTGACGACGCAAGAGTTACTCCTCTGTTTGGATAAGCATCTACTAAGTCTTCTTCCCATTTAGCCAAGTTAGTTTCAATTATGGTGATGGACCCTATTGAATTCGTGTAGCTGGCTAGACTGAGTTCAACAAGCTTCCGTGAATTTATTTCGATGTCTCCTATAAGAGTTGAATATTCTTCCCAAGGCTCGTGTTTATAGTAAGTTATTGCATTATGCATTAGTGCTCCCATAGAAACAATCATCAATGCCACTAGCATTACCGCAATAATAATGAATTGCCCTCTTTTCCCTCTATTTGCCATAATACCATCATCCTCTTGTTACTGTAAAGACCAATATTATCGGATCATAATCGGCATTGTGAACTCCATCTGCGTTGAATTTTGGAATACCCACAAGACAATATGATATTGAAACTACGTTTCTTGCCTCCGAAAACGTATCCAAGTCTCCATAGAGTATCTGGGAGCCAGAGTAGATTGGTGAACCGTCGATTTTGCATATCGTTAAATTGAAATATACATCGTTTGGCATTGTGATTCTTAGAATAGTTCTTAGGTCGCTCCAGCTATGACTGTAGACTGCAGGAGCAAGTAGCCCCTGTTGATCAAGATCATGTAGAGCGCTGTAAGCCATCTTTTCAAGGTCAGTAATCTCATATGCCGGACTAGTTGGACTTACTGCAAATATTCCAACAAAAGATAGGGCAGCAACAATTATGAAGGAAGCTAAGATTGTTTCAACAACTCTCATCTGACCTCTTCTGTTTTTAAGATCTTGGACTCTCATTTCTACTCTCTCCAAAAAGCAAATTGGCACACATAAGTCATATCTGAGATTACGACAAGTCTACGCATTGTTACAATCGGGGTTACACTGAGATATTGAGGGTCGGGACCGAAACCAAGAATTTCTTGTTCAGCCATGAAATCCAAGGAACCTGCGAGTACAACAATAACTCTTCCATAACCCTTTAAGGTAAGTTCTATCCAAAAAATCAGCGCAGTTGGGTCCATGAATCTTAGACCTGGATATTCTAAACTCCAATATTCGTATCCGCTCCCGCTGGTAATTTTGAAATCTGGCGGTTGCATAGTCTTCTTATCGAAAAGCGTTATCATCTCTCCAGAAACATAAGCATCTATTCGGTGCACGCGTCTTTCTGAATGCGTGTTATCTCCAATCACCTCTTCAGGAAGCGAAAGAATTATCGTGTTCTCTGAGGTATTCATCTTAATTAGTTCTGCAAACGGACTCTCGCTTTGAGCGACTACAGTAGTTGACAAGCCAGCTACAGTAATTGTCATAATGGAAATTGCATGGTTAATCGTTCCGCTAACACTGGGATATTGAGACCCCTCGCAGACCCCTCTAACATCAGTGAAGTAAGTTTCTGGATCGAGTCTAAAAACATTAAACTCCTTACCGTCGTTAGCGGCTACCGTAGTAGTTATTTTGACTTCTGCATTTGGAATGGCGGTGCCATCATCAGTCTTAGTAACAGCAACATAGAAGTGAACTTCGCTATTTGTGACATTCAAACTCCAACTTACTGAAAATGGTCTTAACATAGAAAGATGAAAACCGTACTCGTTGAGGTTTAGAAGTTCAGTAACACGCTCGTATTCAACAAAACCAGTAGGGTTTGAAACGTCAAGTCTCTGAACCTTGTCGATGTCAAGAACAAACTTTGAAAAAGGGTCCGAATAAGCAAGACCAAATTTTTCCACCGTGCTTTGATCAAAAGGGAAACTGGAACCCCATTTTGAAGGAGAACCAATATCAAGTAACATGGCGTCAAAAACGTTGTATGCAGTATTCCTAAGTTGCTGTTGGTCTACAACATTTAAGTTAGAGAAACTTGTTGCTGGCAAAACAACTACTGTTCCAACGAATATGATTCCTATTATCACAATCGCTACCATGTGATCAGGCGCTGCAGTAACCATAATTAACAACTCCATTAGTTTTAGATTTGAAGAAACAATGATAAGTGAGTTTCAATAGATCAAAAAAGTGCAATATTCTATGCCCCCTCCTTTAGCCAAACATAAAAACCTGAGGCATTTCGCTCGCATCCTGCTGTAATTACATTGTTGCTGATTTCAATTGATTGATCAGAAGTTATTCTTAAACCTGAGACAAGCCATGAACTACCCTCAACTGTGGGTTTGTCATTCAGAAAAGCATTAACTCTTGATGCATTCACTCCGTCAATCGATTGTATACTAAGTGTGTAAAAAGAGCCCTCAACAGTTTGCGGTAAGTAAATCAGTTCTTTGGTGATTGTTAATTCCTTGCTATTTGTGGAGTTTGCCAAAAAAAACAAATTTTGCAGAGTGTTAGAGGTGTAGTCGGTAATCTCTGTCAATTCTCGTCTTGCTATATCCTGAACTATACTATTGCGTTGTGAAGCGAAAATAACTGGCAGTACAATAATTAATACAATTAGACCAATGCTGCATATTATATGGCTCATTGCGGGTGCTGCCATAATTATCCCTTCTAGGTACTCACCCTCACCTCAGCGATTATCAGGTTGAAAATGACTTTTTCTCCAGCTTTCAAATCAATATCGACAGCACCAGCTGATACACCATCAATGTTGGCTGAGAGAGTGATTAATCCCCCACTCGGAACTGTGTAAAGAGACGATTGATTAGTTGTTAATCCAACGTTTTTACATGTTAAATCAAAATCGCTGGCGATCACGGATGAGGTTGAGCATGTTAATCTTATCACAAAAATGTCAACGTAATTAACTGTAATGGATGAGTTTAACATTTTGTGCGAAGTTCCTTCTGCATTTACACGCACTCTGTAGTTTAGGAAGATATTGGTCGAGCCTGATTCCTGTTTGACGTATGCTTGACCGGCGCTTTCGGTTAATGATGATACTATACCCTTCGCGTCCCCAATAATGTATGGTGATTCGTTTTGAGATGAAAGAGTATATGGCATACTATACTTAATGACAGCCGTTGTGAATTCATTGTTATATCCAAGCGTAGGCTCGGTAATTGCAAAGGTTTTATCGCTTTCCAACAGGAACATGTTTCCAAAACTAGCGGTGAAACGCACGGAACGAGAGCCACCTCTATCGAATGCGATGTCCCTCACAGCATCATCAAACGACAAGATTGACTTCTGTACGGTGCTGAACTCTGATGCAGCTTGTTGCTGTATGAGGAGTTGAAGAGCGTATGTACTAGCGACTATGATCATTACCACGGTTGCCGCAGTTATTATTATCATGGAAACAGCTGGACTTGCCGCCTTACTGTCGTTCAGGATGCGTGGGCGGCAAACCATGTGTATTTTTATCATTAAGTTACTCCCCAATCAGGTGACAGGAACATTGGCACAAGTTTTGCTGCTATAGCGGCAATCACTACCAGTATGGCAGCATGCTTGAATCCAGCCGAGACCGACTCCTCACTGATTTTTCCAGCTACAATTCCTATTAAGTAACTGTGGAAAATCACCGAAGTAATGAAGACCGTGGTCATTCCGCTTAAATCGCTCTGATTTGACTGGCCTGGAACTATGTTCATGGTAGCTGAAGTAAAACCAAGCATCATTGTAGTTGTTGCGACGAGCAAGATTGCGGCTATGTAAGGCATGAATACGTAGGGGCGGACAGTCATTTTCTTTTCTTTTTCGACCTCTTGTGTAAGATTATTGAATCTAGCGAGTGATTCTATCATTGGTATTGTTCCTCCTCCGACATCTATAGTTTCGACCAGCAGAAACATTACTATCTGAGTCATCCAACTGCGAGTCCTTTTCAGAAAACCAACAATAACTTTCTTTATTGGAATTCCCCAAGTAATCTCTGAGCTTATCTTGCGTAATTCTTTGCTGAATTCTCCATAATCACGCCTAGCTAAGCTTTCAATGCACTTCTCAGGGGATAACCCCGTTTTCCGTACTTCGGTCAAGTCTCTTAGGAAACTTGTCATTCCTCTTTCCAAGCTTGCTTTCTTCTTTGCCAGTTTTACATGCACTATTGCAGCCGGAGCAGTAGCCACGAACAATGCAATAGCAACAGCTATAGGCAAATCAATTATTGTTTGAAGCGACGCGATCACTGGTATGTTTATCAAACCCATGAAGTTTGTAAGCAACATCAATAGCGCGATAGCTATGATACTGGACATTCCAAATACTTTGTAAGGTCGCATTTCAGTAATGGGTGTCTTTGGCTGCATTGTGTTAGCCAAATAAATGAACATTATTGATAGCAGAGGTGTGAACAAATATGTGTACAATATTATACCCGAATATAACGACACACCCGTACTATAGATCGAGTCCACGCTGAATAATATGTAAAAGCACAGAGACATCATTACCATCACTATGATGAAAGTTTCCAGGAGCATACCAAGACGTTCTGCGGCAGCTTTGACTCGTAGTGCTCGTGTTTTGAATATTTCCTCGGCTTTCCTTTCAAGAAAGTGTCCTATGTCTCCGCCGATTATTACGGTTGAAGCGTAACCCGAGAGGAAGTCTCTGAATACGTCTAAAGGATTTCTTCTCGCCGTTTGTTCCAAAGCAGAAAGCGGGTCTTTGCCAAAGATTTCCACATCCTTTATTATCTCTCTTGCTTCTCCGCGCATGGCCGGCATTAGTTCAACATCTGCCATTCTTTTGAAGCTTGTATATGGTGCGATGCCTCCAGATGCCATAACACTGATGTAGGCTGCGGCGAAGGGCATTTCTCGCTCTAATCCAGCCGCTCGATCGCTGGCTTTGTTTAATGGGATAAGTAGAAAACCTGCCATTATATATAATGGAAAGGGAATTAGGAAGATAATTGGCATGAAGCCAAATACGAGAAGGACAACTAGTGCTACTGCGGAGATAGGAACTGACAATAGTGCAATTAAGAACATCAAAGATACGTATGTTTCAGGATAAATCTTAATTTGAGCCTTTTCAAGCGCATCTTTGAATTGATATATGTGTTTAAGAAAGAAAGGGGCTACGCCTCCAAAGAGGCGAAAAGATAAACCCTCAAGAGTTTCTAGAAGTGGCAATTGTTTTTACCTCCTCCCCTGCGAGTACTTTTTCATAAATGTGTTTGGGTCTGGCGTAATATTCTGCAATGATGGCGGCGACGTCCCTGTAGCTTCGTATGTTACGCTCTCGCATCCAATGCAAAACATCTTGGCGCCTTTCAATTTCCTTGATCAAGTCTCTTTTTGTGACACCTTGGCGCTCAGCTATGGAAGTTAAAAGTGAGCTTTTATCATAATCCATCAGATGTTCATCTTGCGCGGGTTGCCACACACAAGGTGTTTTGTACTTTTCGTAATCTTCAATCTCGTTTACTGTGATTACCCTTCTATACGCTTTCTTCTCATTCTTTTTCACGAGGTGGACTCGCTGTATTGGAATAACAATGTTCATCAGTGGAATGTATGCTGGGGAAATGTCCATAGGTTTCTGAGTTAGACGCTTCACTGCTGAGTCCAAGTTTTCAGCGTGCATGGTGCACATGCCGCCGTGACCTGTGGCTAGAGCCTGAAAGAGAACGTATGCCTCATTGCCCCTGACTTCTCCAACGATCATTATGTCTGGACGGTGCCGCATTGAAGTCTTCACAAGGTCAAATAGGGCTACTTCGCCTATGCCACTTCCTCCTAATCCATAACTTTGGCGGGCTATTAGTGAAACCCAGTTGTCATGCGGCAGGTTGAGTTCAGCTGTTTCCTCAATGGTTATGATTTTACTGCCAGGTCTTATCAAACAGGTTAATGAGTTTAGCGCGGTTGTTTTGCCTGCTGCGGTTCCACCTAAAACCATTATTGATGCTCTGTTCTCTAGGCACACCCAGAAATAAGCAGCCATATCTTCTGAGAATGTTCCAATGTTGATAAGATCCACGATTGAGTATGGGTCTTCTCTGAATTTTCTGATTGTGAAAGCTGTTCCAAACGGTGTAATTTCTCTCCTATAAGCTACAGCGAGCCTATGTTTGCCTGGGAGAGATGCGTCGACTATTGGAAAGGCTGTGCTAACATGTTTTCCAGCCATGTGTACAAGTTTGACAACTGTATTATCTAGGACCTCATCACTTGGAAACTCGAGGTTTGTCATAATGCTTTCATAATTTCGGTGCCATACATAAACTGGCTTCATTACTCCATCGCATGAAATGTCTTCTATGTTAGGGTCTCGCATTAGTGGGTCGATTTTGCCAAACCCAACGAGGTCTCTTTCGGCGTGGTAAAGAATTTTGTACCATGAGACATCGGGAAGCCAGCCCAAACTTATTCGATACTTGTCGACGATCTTTTTGGCTTCTTCTGCAAAAAACTTTCGGGGATCGAGAATTTCTTCTTTTGGCGATTCAATTTCAGCGAGTAAGATTTCTAGGATACGATCATAAACGCCCTTTTCAAGCGGGTCAAGTTGGAGTTCGTCAAGAATGTATTCATGTTCCCCTGTTTTTGGATTTTGAACTATTACAACGTGCGAAAAAGGTTCGTATAAGGGATATTTTTCGATTACCTTAAGTCCTCTGGGTATCGGTTTTGGCGGAGGCGGAGGTATGTTCGGCTCCTTTTCTTGTTTCTTGAAACGAACTTTAACTTTGTTTTTTTTCAGGTTTTTTAAGCCTGATAGGGACTTTTTAAAGCGTAGTTTCGGCATTGGTGGTTCTCCGTTAGGTAAGATTGACTGCACGGACTATTAAATATTACGTCTCAATACACTATATTGATGACATGTTAAACACAGATACATATTCCGAATATAAATCTAAGAAACCGCATAATCAAAATGACTATAACCGAAAAAGTGCGGCTATAACCATCGCAGGAAAGGATTAAAGTGCTTTTCTTCACCTATCATTGAAACAGCACCATGTCCTGGATAAACAACATAATTTTCTGGAAGACATAACAGTTTTTCTAATGATCGCTTCATGTCGCTATCAGAACCGCCTAAAAAGTCTGTTCTGCCAATTCCTCCAGCAAATAACGTATCACCAGTAAAAACTATTTTTGCACCCACAAGAGATATGCTCCCTAGTGTGTGCCCGGGCGTGTGCATAACTTTCAAAATCACTTTCCCAAATTTCAGCAACTCTTCGTCTTCAAGTAATATGTTTTTTGGGACTGTCTCCTCACCCAAATCGTTAAGAAAATCCGCATCATATGCATGGATACAAATTGGTATGCTATATTTTCTTTTTAGAACATTGTCTCCGCGAGTGTGATCAGCGTGGTCGTGGGTATTAACGATAAATTTAACTTTCAATGTGTTTTCATCCACATAACGGATAATTTGGTCGGCTTCATAGGAAGCATCGAATCCAGGGTCTATTACTATGGCTTCTTTCGTTTCAGGGCAGTTGACAACATAGCAGTTGGTTGACATCACACCGACATTAAAAGTCTGAATCTGCATTGAATTCAACCTCTTGAATGTAGCTCAAGGTAAATAAAGTGTTTGTGTGTTTTCAAATCAACTCGTGACAAAACGGTGCTGGTTGCGTGGAGCAACAGTGCCTCATCGAAGATTGGATAGCCAATACACTTTTTTACTCCTCCATTATCTGTAATACAAAACAGGCTAGGAAAAAACTCTATGACCGATATTCCAAGCGACGTTGCTGATGCGCAGACTTTTCAGCAGACAGATTTTGAGAAAATAACAAAGTCAGTCGTTACTGAGTTCCAAATTGAAGAGTCCTTAATGGAACACGGCACTCCTACTTATTATTTGGTGTGGCCTCAAGAAACTAAACAGGCGTTTCTTAGACTGTTAAAGAAATTGGAAGAAATGACGTTAATTGCTTTTCTCCGAAAAGCAGAAGGTCGAATAGTCTTGAGAGTATTTCCGAAACCGCTCGTAAAAAGCAGTAACCCGAGAACGAACTGGATTTTGCTATTGGCTACAATTGCCACTACATTTATTACTGGATATCTCAGTTTTCCAAACACGGGTATTAACCCTATTCTAAGTGGAGCAATTTTCTCCGCAGCCATGTTGACGGTGCTCGGGGTTCACGAAATGGGGCACAAGTTAACCGCGGACAGAAAGAAGATAGATGCATCTTCACCATATTTTATTCCAGGACCGCCACCACTCGGAACTCTCGGCGCTGTAATAATGCAGAAGTCTCTGCCGCGAAATCGAGATGCGTTGTTCGATGTTGGAGCTAATGGTCCCATTGCAGGATTCTTAGTGGCATTTGCTTTCAGTGCCATTGGACTATTGCTTTTAATTCCGGCACCCATGCCGCCAGACGCTACAACAATGAGCTTAATGCCGACAAGTTGGATTCTGTTAGCGCGTGCTTTTGTAGGTTTAAATTTGCTACCTCATGCTCCACCCAATGGTATTTTGCTTTTGCATCCCATAACATCGGCTGGATGGGCAGGAATGGTCGTTACTATGCTTAACATGCTGCCTGCGGCCATGCTTGACGGAGGTCATGTAGTAAGGTCGACTCTCGCAGGTGATAAATCGCGATTAATTTTGACTTTTTGCTCAGTAACGCTTCTACTTCTCATAGGTTTTGAATTCATAGTCATGGCGTTTCTGATAGTCTTCATGTCTATGTTTAAGCACCCGGGTCCATTGGACGACGTTTCAAGCTTGTCGAAAAACAGGAAATTGTTAACTGTAGCTTTGATCGCGGTTTTTATACTGTCTTTTCCAATAAGAGTGTGATTGGTAATATGTATTTTTGTTAAACAAGAAAACAATAACGTTTATTATTGTTTGACTGCTCGTGGATAAGTGAAATACGGAGTCGGAATATACGTGAAAGGGCTAATGATGTTGGCTTTCTTTTCGCTCTTCACAGCAGCCTCGTTCTTGATTCCTGCACCCCTGTTTCCAGGCAGCTGGCTTTGTGCGGTGATTGGTCAAGGAATCCAAGAATACGTTGGCGTTTTTAGTGCTATATTCAATGGCTTGTTCTACGGTGTTATTTTGTGGTTATTCTTCATTGGCATAAGCCGGAAACTCGAAGAATAAGAGAAGCTGCACTGCTACTACTTGCTTGCTAGCCTTCAATTGATTGCTGAAAGCCAGTGAGCTTAACGTTGCTTCCGCAGGTACTGCACATTATTACGAGTTCTACAAGATCATCATTGACAATTTTTGTGTCCACGATTTTATAGACTTCTTCCGTCTCATCTTCAGGTGAGATCACAGTTCCGCATTTCGGGCAGGGAAATGATCCATCTCCTTCAATCTGCGTAAGATCTATAGTATAGGGCACGCTTTTTTTAGACATGCTTTTTCTCATCATGTTCTTCACGTCTTTAGCTTTCATGGATAGCAGTTGATAATTAACGATTATGAATTAATAATCAGTAAGCCACATACATTTAAGACTTGGCACATCTTTTTACCATTCAAAGCTTTCAGGTGATATATAATCGCCGAGAGCGTTCTTAGCCTCAACTAGACGTTGGCGCTGTATATCAAGTATCTCAAAGAGTTCTGCAGGAGTATCAGTGACGTTCTCTTGATAGAATCGCTGGACACGGCTAATTTTAGCTAAGTTTTCAGGGACGCGGATAGCGAATTGTTTTTTGTAGTCTTCCTCTGCATAATCTTTACTTAAGACCCTGCTGAAGAGTTTGCGTAAATCTTGGAATTTCGGGAGAAAGCCTGTGGGCGTTCTGATTGCTCCAGCTTCGCCGTGAACTCGCAGCTCCATCCATTTTAACCATACATGTTTGTCTTGAGGAGCGTTCAAGAATTTAGCATTGTCCTTATCCCGCAAGAAGTAATTAACTCCAAAGACAAGCGGTGCTTTCTTGAGTTTCTTTCCAAACTCTAAGTTGTTGCTTACGTTCTGACCCAATGGAATGGAAATGAAGTCTTGGGTGCTCATCATGTTTATCTCTGGAATACCTTCTTTACCAATTGTAGCAAAGGTAGTTTCAGTCTCCAAAGAGGCTCCATAAGCGATTATACCATGCTCCCAATCAAAGCTCTGTTGTACAGGCACGTAAGCTTTAGCATCGCGGCCACCATAAATTATGCCGCTCAACTTTACGCCCATTGGATTATCCAACTCAGGATCGCAGTTTTCAAGTGCTTTCAGTGCCACAGCGTAGCGCGCGTTTTTATGAGCAGCTGGAATCTCGTTGCCGTCCGTACCTGTTTTTCCTTCATGCCATTTGCCAGAAAAGTTTGTTCCTCCTTTTGGAAGGTCATTACCCATACCCAGCCAGTAGGGCTTTCCATCTTTTACCAAGACATTCGAGAATATTATCTCGCCTGGACTAGCAAGTACCTTGTAAATTGAAGTATCGTCTGTTGGATTAACGTCTTGAATTATGCCAAATATTCCAGATTCAACGTTAACGGCACGAGCAACAGAACCAATGTCACGGATGTATGCTATGTCGTCGCCTAGTATTGTCTCGCCAGGAAGCATTGCAGTAGAAGTCTTTCCACATGCGCTTGGAAAAGCACCAGAAAAATAGGTCTTACGACCGCCAGGGCCGTGCACGCCCATAATCATCATATGCTCAGCTAGCCAACCCTCGTAGTTTGCCTTGCGGATGGCGAGGCGAAAGGCTAGCTTCTTGAAACCCACAGAGTTACCGGCATATTGAGTGTTGACGCTGTAAATAGTGTTGTCCATATGATCAATATAGATGCGTTTTTTGTCGTGTTCCGAGCTGGTCATATCAGCATTTAATGCACCTGCAGAATGCAAGACTCGCAAGAATTCCCTGTTTGGTTCCGATTGGCGGAACACTTCATAGCCAGGTCTGTAAAGTAAGTCTTCTGAGTGAGCTACATACCAAGAATCAGTACACTGCAATCCAAGAATCGTGAAAACTGAATTAGGAGGACCCAAAGAAATGAAACGCACAATCATCGTGCGTCCTTTCATTGAATCGCGCAACAACCCCTTTACCTCGACGAGACCTTCCTGGCGATCGATCTGGTTAAGCGCTTTACCGAAAGAAATGCCTCTCGGAACAAGGTATTTGGTGGCTTGGCGATCTCGCCCCTGATCACATATGCCATCAAAATGTACGGTGTGCCCTTCAAGTTTAAGAGCAGTCTCCTCCCCAATGACGATTGCCTGTTGCCGGACATATTTTGTGTCTTCGGCAGAGTCGCTGCAGATGAAAATTTTTTCGCAGTTGCAAAGATCGCTAGATTTAGCGATGAACTCATAAACTTTCGGATTAGTTAGAGCGCATAGTTCTTTGTAGTCTTCTTGACTCATTTTTGGGCGTATAGCTTCGAGATATCCATTCATACTTTCATCACAAAAGTTTACAGTTCGTTAACGGTTCCGGGCACCCTTGGGAACGGTTGGGTTTCAGCTATATGTTTGACGCCGCTTATCCACCCTAATAGGCGTTCCATGCCTATTCCTCCACCTGCAGTGGGCTTCAATTTCCCTTGCTTCGCTACCTTAAGCACTAGCGCGTAATTATTTTTATCGACGTTGTCTCGTTCAATTTTCCTGAGAATTTTTTCGTAAGTCCATTCACGTTTTGCGCCAGATAAAATTTCGCCGTATTGTGGCATGAACAGGTCGTAGTTGTCCCATTTGCCTGTTTTGAAATCTTCAAAGTCGTAGAATTCTCGAGAGATATTTGTAACCCATACAGGGTCACTGGTCTCCTGTGCGATGGCTTCTTCCCATTCTGCGCCGTATTTGGATTCTAGATCTTTCCTGTCATAAACTTTGAAAGGTCTCTTTGGTAATTCTAGCGTGTCAACTCTGCACAGGAAGGTTAGTTCGTCTTTCATGTTGCGTTTGAGGTTTTTCAGCAGACTGCAAATTATGTCTTCAACAAGTCTCATGATCTCTTTTGAGGAAGCGTCTTTCACTTCGAAGTCCAACTGTGTGAACTCGTAGATATGTTTGCCAGTTTTTGCTCGTTCAGCTTTTTCAATGCGAATATTAGGTGACAGTATGAACAGTTTCGGGTAAGCATAGGAAGCAGCTATTAGCTTGTGGATTATCATGCTTGCAGTGGTGCGGACTCTTTTCCCATAAATATCAACTTCGATGCGTTTTTCGATGGATGCGCCTGGATCAGGCCATAATGGGTCGGTTGACTGAGAAAGGGCTACGGGCAGCAGCCACTGGAAACCTCTATCCACAAACTGTGACGTAAGATTGTTGAGCGTGTATGTCATCAGTTTGCCTATGCAAGCTTTTCTTATGATCTCGCTTTCTGAAAGCTGATCTAAAGGTTTGGGAATTTCGATTAATGGAATACTTTCTTGACTTAAAGTTTGTTCGGTTTTCAAGAGTTTCATCTCGATTTTCAAATGTGAATGTGAAGTTGCTTTAGAAACATGGATATTCTTGTTAATAACCTTTTTATAAAAAATGTTATAATTCTTCCAAAAAACATAAGCTTTTATACCTTTAAAATGTAATAATTACAATTATGACTCTAAAACTTGATGAAAAAGACTTGGCAATACTGTCGTTAATACAGGAGAATAGCAAACTGACTGCAAGGCAAATCGCCAAGAAAATTAACGCTCCAATAACTACGGTTTTTGCAAAAACAAAACGAATGGAACAGCTCGGCGTCATAAAAGGGCACAGAGCAATTCTGGCTCCCGAAAAACTGGACTCAAGTACAGCCGCCTTTCTTCTAGCTTCGGTCTCTTACCGAACAAAGGCAGATGACATTCCAATCTCGCAGAGAAGTGTGGCAGAAGAAATTTCCAAGTTTTCAGAAGTCCAAGAAGTACACATAATCACTGGCGACTGGGATCTGCTATTGAAGCTTAGAGCAGAAAGTGTAGATGCTATTGGAAAGTTCGTAGTGGACAAACTACGACTTATTAGCGGATTAGAAAAGACGCTTACATGCATGGTTTTCGAAACCGTGAAAGAGACAACAAAGATAAATCTGCCTTTAAAAAAGTGGAAAGGGACAGAGGAGAAACCTTAGTTGGAAACAGAATATCCTAAAGTAGGCGTTTGCGGTCTCGCGTGCAGGCTTTGTCCTTGGTACCATTCAAAAGGCGAAAGCCGATGCGCCGGTTGCAAGAGCAAATTTAGGATGACGGCAGGTTGTCCTTTCATTACTTGCGCGGTAAGAAGGAAGGGGATAGAGTTTTGTTGGGATTGCATGGAAAATGAAAGTTGCGAGAAATGGAAAAAGCATAGAGAAGCTGGCAGAAAATATGACTCGTTCACTTGTTACCAGAAACTTGAAGATAACATCGCGTTCATTCAGAAAAAAGGTGTTGACGAGTTTGAGAAGGGACAGAAGCGTAGAGAGAAATTACTTGAAGAGATGTTGCAAAATTTTAATGAAGGTCGCTCCAAAACCTATTACTGCATAGCTTCAACCGTGTTGGAGATTAGTGAGTTGGAAGCAGCATTAAAACAAGTAGAAGAATTGCATAAGAAACTGGATTTGAAAGGCAAATCTAGGTTGCTTCATGGGCTACTTGATGGTGTTGCTGAGAAAAGGCAGTACTGCTTGAAACTGAGAAAGTAGAATTTTTAAAAGTTTACCGTGATTTCGCTCTAGACTGAGCTTGAAAAGTATAGTAAAGGCAGTGCTAAGAGCACGGTGTTTTTTCCTTTTAGTGTTAGAGAGTATTTTACTCTTAGAGGTGGTCCCGTGTCTACCTTTCGTTCGATGTAGCGATGCTTGTTAAGCATCTTAAGCTTATCTGATAGCGTACGTGAGTTAACGCCGAGAATTCTTTTCAATTCTCCGAAACCAACAGGTTTCTTCAAAAACAGGGTGTATAGAATTTCTAGGTTCCATTTTTGAAACAGGAGATTAAAGCTTACTTCGAGGCTTTTCAAATTTTCCTGTAATTCTTCAAGCGAGACATCTTGAATTTCAAGTATTTTATTAAGAGTATCTTCTATTCCATTCAGCGTTTGCTCTAAACGGACTTCTACAAGCTTACGGAGTTCACCGCTTAATGTAAATTGTGTGCTCATTTCAATTACACTCGGTTTGATGGGGCTCACTTCCTAGTTTATAAGGGTTTACTTATACAACAAGATATAGAATATATATCTAGTTCACGGTTGATGGTTTAATGGCGTGGAATATAAAAAATAACAAGTGCCTCCGTTGCGGTGGCTGTGTATCCGTTTGCCCAACCGCGGCTTTAGAACTAAGAGCCAGCATCATTTGCGACGAAAAACTGTGCACGCTATGCGGCGTGTGCGAAAAAGCTTGCCCGGTAGACGCTATAGAGGTGACAAACCAATGAACGACGTTATAATAATTGGTGCTGGACCAGCTGGAACTGCTTGCGCAAAGAAACTGGCTGAAAACGGTTTCTCAGTTAAAGTGTTTGACAAGAGAACTGAGATCGGATCTCCGAAGCGTTGCGGAGAAGGCTTAAGCGAGGCATCTCAGGAGTTTGTAGGAAAGATTCCGGATAAGTGTATTGCACAGAAAATCAAGGGTGCAAGGATATACGCACCTGACGGTAGGTATTTAGATGCAATACTATCAGAGGGAGGTTTTGTGCTTGAGCGAAAAGTATTTGATAAATGGCTAGCTGAAGAGGCGGTTAAGTCTGGGGCGACGGTGCAGGCTAACACGTTCATTTCTGACTTGAAAAAGGACATAAGAGGGTTTTTTACTGGTGTCAAAGGCGAGTTTTTAGGCAACGAGTTCGAGGAGAAAGCCAAAGTTGTCGTTTGCGCTACTGGCGCGGAGTCGCCTTTAAGGAATAAGGTTTTCGGCGTATTCTCGAAACTGAGCTTAATAGACTCGTGCATACAGTATGAAATAACTAACATTGATGTGGTCCCCGATCTCATTCACCTCTACTTGTCAAACGTGCTAGCGCCTAGAGGATACGTGTGGGTATTTCCAAAAGGCGAGCATAAGGCAAACGTTGGGCTCGGCATTATCCCACAGGACAAGAAACCAGGAGCCTTTATGGACGAGTTCCTGAAGCTACATCCGGAAATAGGCAAAGGCTCGATTTTAGAAGTAAACGCTGGCTGCGTTCCTGTTGGGGGGATGGTTAAGGATATGGTTGATAACGGTTTTGTGCTTTGCGGAGAAGCTGCGAATCATGTTAACCCTATTCACGGAGGAGGCATTAAAGAAGCAGTTATATCTGGCCAAATGGCGGCTGACGTCATATCTGAGTGCCTAAAGAAGAATGATATTTCAAAGAGTGCGCTGTCTAAGTTTAATAATGTTTGGTGGAAAGAAAGGGGCAACCACTTGAAAAAAGTGGAAAGGCTTAGAGAAACATTGGAAAAGCTGTCTGACAATGACTTGAATGACCTTGTTGACGCACTCAAACCGGAAGACATCATAGAGTTTGCCCGTGGCGCAAAACTTTCTGTTTTAGCCAAGGTTCTGATGAGGAAACCCAGACTAGTTGGTATAGCAAGACACCTATTGTGAAAGCTCCAACCCTTTCACTCCAACAGTAAACCTGACCGAAGACTAAAACTAAAAGTATTAGATGTTATGAGACAGCTATTTCACAAGAGAATTTGAATATTTAACTGAAATAACCAACTCCATTTTGAGCATAGCGACAGCTCCAAGCTTGTTAATCGGCAGTTTCCTTTTCGAAGTCGCAGGCGCAGCCGTAGTATTTACGGAAGTTCAGTAATACTTGCAGCAGCATTAGTTTTTAGCTTCAGACTCATCCAAGAATATCAACACGAAAGCGAGTGATAAAGCACCTAGGCGCTGACAAAAGCGCTAAATTATATCGCAGGCGACTTTTGCCTTAAATAATAGGTGTCACCAAAAGTAAAGCAGCCCCGAACGAGGCAATGGAATGAGCTTGCATTTAAATCCCGAATATGAAAAGTTGCTTCCCAAAATGTCTGAAGAAGAATTCGCAGAACTCAAAGCCTCAATCCAAACGGAAGGTCAGCATTACCCAATCGTCGCCAACGAAAACCTAGAAATATTAGACGGACACCATCGATTCAAAGCTTGCGTCGAGTTAGACATCGAACCAGATTTTGAAGTACGAAAATTCGAAGATAAATTGCTTGAAAAAAAATTTGTTATAGAAGCAAACTTGCGAAGACGCCACTTGACAAAGTTCCAGCTCGTGGAGTTAGGCATGCCACTGCTGGAAATTGAAAAAGCTCTAGCGAAAAGACGCCAAGCCACAGGAGGAAAAACGGGACGTAACATACAATTAGGGTTAGCGTCTGATGACGCTAAGCCCCTAATCAAGAGCAAAGCAACAGCAGCTGTCGCTAAAAAAGTTGGCGTTTCAACTCGAACTTTTGAACGAGGCAAAAAAATCTTGGAGAGAGCAAGCGAAGAGGACAAGCAAAGGCTACGCGAAGGAAAAGCAAGCATCGCCAAAGTTTACCGCGAAGTAGTTATGCTTGAAAAGGAGCCAATACGGGAAGAGACCAGCACCACAACTCTTGCGGCGGAAGCTTTAGTTAGTGATGCGCGTGCAGAACATAATAAACTAGAACTTCATAATCTTATGAAGAGCTTGCTTGAAAAAGAAGTTTTCTGCCCTTCATGCGGAAACGTTATGCTTGAATGTAGCAAGTGCCACAAAACACTACAAGAGCTGCTAAATCCTACTAGTGAAGCCAACGCAGCCTAAATATTCAGGAGTCCTGAACAAGGCTGAAAGCGACGGTTCTTAGGAGTCACAAAGGCTTTTTAGAAAGAGCAAGCATTCTTTTTTTTCGTTAGTGGTTGTCATGCAGGAACGAAGTAAAAAGGCAAATTATGGTTTATCTGATTTGCTTAAGGCTTCTTGGATGCGTTCTTCAATAAAATTCGCTATCATTGGAACGATAGCAGCGCTAATTGTAATTTGGCTCCTCAAAGCCTTCAATATCGCGGGAATTCCACTGTTCTCGAACATAGGAGCTTTTTTTGCTAATTATGGGCTTGCCGGCATTTTCCTCGCAACCATTGCAGCTGGAACAATTGTGCCTTTGGGAAGTCCTGCGTTAGTTGTAGCTGTATCTCCTTTCGTTGATCCAATACTGCTCATATTGGTTGCCTCAGTTGGTTTCACCCTAGGTATGACAGTCAACTACAGTTTGGCTTACCGTTTTGGAAGACCCTACGTGCAAAAAAGGATGCAAGCTGAGCATTTTGAAGAAATTACCTGCGTATGGAACAGATGGGGTTGGATAATTTACATAATATTTGGGCTAATTCCATTTTTGCCTGTAGAGTTGCTTGCATTTATCTGTGGATTCCTTAAAACGCCTATTGCGACTTTCGTGGCGTTAAGCTTTTTGCCTAGGCTAATTGTTTTTGCCCTATTGGTTTATTTTGGACAGTATATGGGAGTTTGGCTTGGCGTGGCCTAAGCTGTTAACTCTGCATAGTTAGATTGGAATATGCACACCTTTTAATTAGTTGAAACTTTATGTATAAGCTTGTGGAGAAATGATGCATGGTTTCGTTGAGAGCTTTAGCTCCTTCATTAACGCGTATTACGGTTGCTAGTGCAGTTGGTGCAGCATTGCATGTGGGTCAAGGCAATTGTAACTTGATTGATGCGAAGGCAGTGGAATTCTCAAGAGCTGTTTTGGCGCAAACGGATCTATCTGGTGAAGTTATCTGTTGTGAAGGTCCCAAGGATCATGCACCAGCGTTCACTACCAGAGAAAAAGTTGGCACAGGTCGAGGACCAAAGGTAGAGTTCATCGTGGATCCTGTCGACGGCACCACAGCGGCTTCTAAAGGCAGAAAAGATGCTATATCCGCTTTGGCTTGTGCTCCTTCAGGGTGTTTCCAAGTTCTTCCTGATGACGGTTACTATCTAAAGATCGCAACTGACAGTAACTCCACGGGTAAAATTTCAATGGACATGTCAATAGAAACGATTGTTCGCACGGTTGCGCGAGAGAAGAGTTTACCCCTTGAAAACTTGACTGTGATTATGTTGGAGCGCGAGAGGCATGCTGAAATATTAAGAACCCTTAGGAAGCTTGGTGTACGCATTATTTTAATCCCTGATGGTGATATTGCAGCGGCTGTTGTTTCGTGTATTCCTGATTCTGGTGTTGATTTGCTTTTAGGTGCTGGTGCGGGTCCCGAAGCTACTATCGCAGCTACAGCTGTAAAATGTTTGGGTGGGACTATGCTTGTGAAAGTCTGGCGGGATAAAAGAGACGACGCTCAAAGATTGGATAGACTGAAGATTGTTGGGGTTGATGTTGAAAAAACATATTCGGAAGACGAACTGGCAAAGGGTAGAGAACTGGTTTTTGCAGCTTCAGGCATTACAAAAGGTGAACTCTTAGACGGTGTACGTTTGATTTCAAATGGAGCGGTTGTGCAGTCGATTTGCATGCGGTTGCCCAGCGGAACAGTGGAAAAGTCTGAAACAACCTTGCGCTTTAAAGGACATCCAGTGTACAAGCAGTTTTTGACCCCTGAAAACCACATCATTAATGAATAGTGGACAGAAAACAAGTCTTAAATGGACACAATTACGCAAGTTACATGATTTGGCATATTCTGTTGCGATCGTAGTAGTTTATAGCCCCCTCATTTGCAAAAACTATCTATAGACCTGAGATAACCACCACGGGATAAAAATACTCTACTGATTTTTGTTATGATTGGCTATTAGGTTCAAATAATGATGTGCCAAGAAAAGTAATTGGTGACTGAGAATATCGTTCTCCTCCTTTTTGTCCAAAAAAGTTAAAACTGGGTCGTCCGACATTTTCTTTGTTCAGAAGGGGAAGAGTCATTTTGACCAGTGAGAAGCAGGAGAAAAAGCCTATCGCAGAAGAACTACTGTCCAAAGCCAAAAAACCAGCGCAGCTATCTCCGTCAATGCACAGGTTTTACGAGGGAAAACTCCAAGTTATCCCTAAATGCGCCATAAGAAACACAGACGACTTTGCAATATGGTACACGCCGGGAGTGGCTGCGCCCTGCAGGGAAATTCAAGCTAATCCAGACAAATCTTTCGAGCTTACAAACCGGTGGAACTCCGTTGCCGTGGTCAGCGACGGCACTCGCGTTCTGGGCTTAGGCGACATCGGACCAGAAGCAGCCATGCCCGTAATGGAAGGAAAAGCGATCCTGTTTAAGTACTTAGGTGGCGTGGACGCGTTCCCGATTTGCCTGAAAACGAAAGACCCAGATGAAATCGTGCGCGTATGCGAATTTCTGGAACCGTCTTTCGGCGGCTTAAATTTGGAAGACATAGAAAAACCGAAATGTTTTCACGTGTTGGAAAAAGCTCGAGAGCGATTGCGAATTCCAGTTTGGCATGATGACCAACAGGGAACTGCTACCGTGATTTTGGCAGGCTTGATTAACGCTTTCAAAATCGTTGGCAAGAAGCCCCGTGAAACCCTCATAACGCTTGTGGGTTCTGGAGCTGCAAACATTCGCACTGCTTACGTGCTAATTAGATGGGGCGTCAAATCCGGCAACATAATAATGGTGGATACTAAAGGCGTGATTCACCCAAACCGAAATGACATAAGACGAGAAGAGGACCCGTGGAAATACGATTTAACCATGAAAACTAATGCTGAGGGGCGGATAGGCGACATTTCAGAAGCCTTCAAAGGCGTAGACGCTGTTGTTGCTGCGTCAAAGCCAGGTCCCGATACTATAAGAAAAGACTGGATAAAAAAAATGGCAGATAAAGCTGTGCTTTTCGCTTGCGCTAACCCTATACCTGAAATATGGCCTTGGGAAGCAGAAGACGCAGGAGCGCGTATAGTAGCAACAGGGAGAAGCGACTTTCCTAATCAAGTTAACAATAGCTTGGGTTTTCCAGCAATCTTTCGCGGAGTTTTAGACGTGAAGGCCACGACCGTTACTGATAGTATGTGCATCGCAGCGGCTCAAGAACTTGCAAAATTTGCGGAGGAAAGAGGCATTCACGAACGGGATATTTTGCCGAGAATGGAGGAATGGGAGGTTTTTCCAAGAGAAGCAGTTGCTTGTGCCCTCAAGTCAATCGAACAAGGAGCAGCACGGGTAAAGCCAAGCCGGCAAGAACTGTACGAGCGAGCTACTGCCATAATTAAGAACGCGCGACAGTCAACAGAACTTCTTCTGAAGCACGGTTTGATAAAGCATCCTCCTTCTGATGATGAACTGCTTAAATAGGCGCAAAAAAAGTGAAAAATTTTCCCCAAAAAACGTCAGCAAATGGGTTGTCAGCGCCAAAGAACTTGTCGAAAAAAATACTTGAAAATGAATAACGAAATTTCCAAGTTATAGTGGGAGTATTTTTACTATATTTCTTTTTTCTAAACGCTTGATAGCGTCTATACACTCGTCTTTTTTCGTGCCACTAAAATTTAAGTTTTGCATAATGTCCCTTATTGACGCTCCTGGCTTGCCAAAGTTCCTGTGCCGCTTGTGAAGGTGCCGAACAATTGACTTCTCAACTTTGCCGCATCGCCACGTGGTATGGCGTATCAAAACAACGATTGTTTGAACGAGAGTCTGTTCTTTTGCTTTGCGTCGTTGTAAATCTCCCATTTCTCCCCCACCAAACTAGTGTAGTTGCATCAACATTTTTAAACGTTATTTCCTGAAGCATAAGCTGGCATTGTAAAATCGAGTTATGACTGCAATCTTTGTTAACTTAAAAAAAAGCAGTCGTTTTTAGTGGTGAAGTTTTGGTTGGCGAGGCTGATAGTGCAGGTTTTTTCAAAGATACAAGCCGTGTGCGTCCCCATAATAGTTATCAAGGGCGCCCACTTCAATGTACTCGAGTTTCTAAGCGAAATTCTTTAATTTCTCGGCCCTTTAATTGATGTTTCAATTTCATAGAACAGTTCTTGCGCTATTCATTTGCGATGGTAAGCAGGTGCTATGTCGGTTGTGACTATGTACTCAAAAGTTACGTTTCTCCTGAATATTCACTCGTGCTATTATGAAGCCAGATATTTCGCAGTTTACTATTGTTTTTAATCCAATGGTTTTCTAATCAGCTATTGTGTAAGCCAATTGCTGTTTTGTGAACGCTTCTTCTTCAGAGTATTGCATTTGTATGTTGCAAAACTTGTCGAGAAGACTTATTGACACGTCGGCAATTTCTTATGTTGATGCGTTTGTCGATTAAAGGAGAAGGCTAAAAGACGATTTAGGGTTTTTCAACAGGCATGTCATTGGACGGGGTTAAAACTGCTTTAAGTTCAAGCCATTGTTGCGCCATGAAGCCTATAAAGAATCTAAGCCAAAGTGTTATAAGCCTAGTAAGTATCGTTGCTGTAGCGCTGATATCCGCCGGGACACCTAGCGAAGTGTAAAGGGTTGTCATGGTTATTTCTGGGATTCCCACTTCAAAGGGGATGCCGAGAGGTATAGATTTGACGGCTAAAACTATGGTTGAAGTTATGAGAATCACGCCCCATGAGACAGGCCGTCCTAACGACATGAAAACTAAATATGGTATGCTTAAACTGAAAATCCAAGTTATCGCGAGGTAAAACAGGGAAAAGACAAGTGCCTTTGGATTGTGCTTAAATTCCTTCATTGAATCGTGAAAGCTTTTTGCGATATTGCAAGCGTCTTCCTTAATCTTCTTTAATTGCTTGCTCCATCTTCCTCTGCCGAGAAATTCTCCCAGTCGCACTAACCACGTAATTACTTTCAGGCTCCATTGTTCTTTGAAGGAGAAAAAAATAATCAAAAGAAGGGTGACAGTAATGCCAACTGCGAGAAATGAGACTAAGTTAAAAATTACGGGGTTAATTTGTGTTTCAGTGAAAAACAAAGCCATACCTAAAACCAAAACTGCAACGTTCATAGCCATACCTAAGAGCCTATGAGTGACAAGGGACGCTACCGCTCTTCCGCAGGTTTCTTTGCCTTGTTCTCTAGTAATCAAGTACACTCGCAACGCTTCGCCGCTTACGGATTCCGCTGGAACTAAAGTATCAACGAATATGCTATACCAGACGAAAAGGTAAGATTTTGCTACAGACAACCTAATCATGAGAAAAGTAGCTAAAACACGCCATGAGACGGAGAAAAACAACACCTCTACCAAACTGAGTGATATAGCTAAAGCGTAGAGTGAAGGGTCAACCCTCTGTGCCGTGGCAATTATTGCTGGGATATCTACTTGAAAAAGGTAAATGTACAAGAAGAATGCAGCTAAACCTATTACTGGAAATAATATAGTCTTGCGTGTTATTCTTGGCTTCGGCGATTCCATATAAACTATACTCCCAGCCATTAACCGCAGACAAGATGTGGCTTCTTCAATTATATCTTTTGTCCATTTCCGCCAATTTGTTTTACTAGAATAGAAACGAAAGCAGTCAAACTCTTCTTTGGCAATGCTACAAATCTCACTGCAATGCCAATCAATACTTTAGGCGCCCAAACTAACGCACAAGCATGGTAATTTTCTTCGAGTTAAAGACAAAAACTTTTATCCCAAAACCGATTACCAACGGCAGAAAGTGTGTTCAATTATGAATTGCGAATCCTGTGGCAAACCCGTAAAAGAATATGAAGAGTTCATTTTAGTTGGTGAGTACCCAACTCGAGGTCAAATGTGGAAATGGTCAGAAGCTAACTATTACGTTGCACCTGAGAGTTATGGGAAAATATATCACAAAGACTGCTTTCTCGCCGCGCTAAACAAAGAAAAAGCAAAGCTTTGATACCTGATTTTCTTTTTCGATTCGGGTTCTATATGGTAGACCGATGTCACTATTAGTTGGCAAAATAACGGTCTTGGAGCCTACGCAAAAAAGCAATACAGTGTTTCTTGTGGCAAACCGAATTTACTAAAAATTCGTTTCACATTGAGAGAGCCTAATTGTGCAAACATGTTTTGAAAATTTTTTGAGATAAGACTTGTCGAATTTTTTGACCGAGTGGTGCGGGGGGTGGGACCCCCACCCTAATTTACCAGTAAAATATTCACTCTTTTTCATGTTTTATTCCTAAAAAGCTTCACACATTCCATGTCGCAGACGTATTCAAAACCTGACTCAACCAACTCTTTTGCTTCAATTTTTGTTCTTGCAGATTTCTCTAATAGTAACGAATAGATTTATGACGTTGGCAACGTTTTAACGCAAGCGAAGTTATTCTATTTTTCCCAAATCGCCTTGAAGTTTGGGTCACCAAGAAGCTTCTGAAAATCGGGATCTAAATGATATAGTCTCGGCTCCTCAAGCTTTGGAGATCCACCAGCCAAGGCTTGAGCAATCTTTCGCGCTTGATTGTCTGGTTTGGTATCGATCGTGGCAATTGCTGCACCATTTGGTTTTTCGACCTTAAATTGCATTTCTCTTGTAGCATCGCAACCAACAACAAAAATTTGAGTTCTTTTTTCTTCCTCGATTACGCGCAGGACTGCAGCTGCTGTTTCATCATTGCCCGCAAAGATCCCGATGGAGATACCTGCTGGAGTACTTTTGATCAAGTGTTTTATGCGGGGGAGATTAGTGCGACGGTCGGCATCCTCCATCTCAATTAGGGTGACGTCTCTTTCTGGCTGGAAGAATTTCATGCCTTCAACAAAGCCTTGGACCCTTGCCGTACCTCCAGGCGAAAAGACATAAAATGCACATTTCCCTAAATCCTTACACTTTTTGTTCAAAGCGAAGGCTGCCAGTATTCCTATCTTCCGGTTATCTGGCCCAACAAATTGAATCTTTGACGACTGCAACAAACTCTGAGGTGGTTGTTGATCGATAAATATAATCTTCCCGAAAGACTTGTTCTCAATTAGTTCTTCAAACCTATCCAAGAACTCAGGACTATCCAATTGTCTAGGTACCAAAATAATTACATCGTTTGGATCAATTTTCCTGAGAACCTCTTCAAAAGTCAAATACAAATCTTGAACAGAATCTCCATGAGGAACATGAAAATTCCATCGCCAAATGTAATTCTTAAGCTTGTAAATTTCAGACTCTAACCTAACCTGTATGCGAGAATAATAGTCATTCCATGCACTGGTCGGAGCTATATAATGAACTGACAGTCTTCTAGGTTTCTTTTTCAGGGCTTCTTGTATTGCCCCGCGAATTTCCGTACAATTCGGTCCAAGTAGAAGTTGAAGGTCCTTAATTGAATATGTACTTATCTTTTTATCTAGATCAAGGGGTTCGCAGTATGAAAGCGTTACACCGGCTAAATCAGTAGGTGTCTTTGTCTTTCCATCGTTCCAGTACACGCCATAAACCCTATCTCGCCCTAAGTGACCAATGAAGAGCCCAAATTCAAACACGACGTTGTCTCGAGGTGTTTGCACTTTCACTCCGCGAGATTCAGTTATGTCATCCGGAGTCAAAACAAGAATAGCAAACTCAAAGTCGTCTAACGACTCGACAAGCCCTTCAAGTGAACCTAAGCCTAAACCGAAAAGTCCTTGATCCCAAACTTGACATACAGCAATATCCTTAAGCTGTGCTTGAATGACTTTAGCAATATTTAAACCTAATTTAGATGAGCCAATGAAGACAATAGGCTTTTTCTCATTCATCCTCTTCACCCATGGATAAAATAACTCTAATTAACTAACTAATTGTTTTTTTTGTTATAACACTTTGCTCCAATTTTTTTCAATAAATCAAGATCCAACTCCTCGCAAAAGCTTCAAAAGGTATCCAATGGATAACAATGAAGAAGTACTCCTAACTTGATATGGGGTTAATATTTACAATTTTTTTAATTAGCTTATGTTTATCTTGTGCAAAGTGAATTTACTTCCTTTTCTCTCTCTTTGAGAAGCACAAAAGCTAATTCTTTCCCAATTTCGAAAATGAAATAAGAATCTAGATCCTTTCTCAGGTTCTTTAAATAATCTTGGGGACTAACGTTTTTTCTCACGGTATCTTGCCAAAAATTTGGTTTGGTAAAAGACCATAAATGGTCTAGGTCCGCAACTGCTTTCATTTCGATGGGGAATTTACTATCTTTTATCTCTTCAGTTTTATCATGCCAGAAAACTGCTTCACAAATAACTTCTTTTTCTTCTTCAGATATTCGTGTCTTGAATTTGTATTCGTCTAGGATTTTTCGAGCGATTCTTGCTCCTTCCTCCGCATGTCTTCTTTTCGGACCAATCGCTAATCCTTTTACTTTTAACCCTTTTGCGGCAAAGCTTTCTGCTATCTCTTTTTGAGTTAGGGCACTCCAACCACAATCATGAAGTATTAAGCCATAGGCTGCTACCTTCCTATTTATTGTAACTGCCCTTTCATTTTCTAGCATGCTGATATAGTTACTCCAATACGATAAGCACACAGATGTGTGAACATCTGTTGTTCTGGGCTTCAGATAGGGAAGAACAAACTCGAAAAAAGCCCTGTATCTTTTGGGAACCAAATGCAAATAGTCTCTTTTCCAAGGAATATAAACTAGACAGCGAAGCAAGTTAGGTGAGATGGGATCTATAGGAAAGACTAGTTCAATATCATTTGGAATATTGAAGCATTTATTATCAGGAGAAAAAAGTCTTCTAAAAGAAACGTTTGATTCTGCCATAATAAAACTGTAAACTCCTATTGTTTATATTATTTCGCACCCTAATTTACCAGTAAAATATTTTTCTGAACAGAAGAAATGAGCCTCTGGGTTTTGAAATGGGGTGGCTGGGATTTGACTTAATTATGGTGCGGAGGGTGGGATTCGAACCCACGAACCCCTGCGGGATAGGCTCCTGAAGCCTACGCCTTTGACCTGGCTCGGCGACCCCCGCA
>Ga0209536_100000993_pt1 | contig 46876 bp, 40 predicted proteins | sample DeeMarSeWOR28_12_FD_187461 | JGI IMG/M metagenome (GOLD analysis project Ga0209536, IMG submission 187461) | Marine sediment microbial communities from White Oak River estuary, North Carolina - WOR-2-8_12 (SPAdes) (version 2) | ecosystem: Environmental > Aquatic > Marine > Intertidal zone >...
CGTTACCGTTCGACTTGCATGTGTTAGGCATGCCGCCAGCGTTCAATCTGAGCCAGGATCAAACTCTTCAGTTTAAAGCTTTGAGCTTAAAACAGAGCGAAATCCCCACTCTAAATTACTTAGAATTTAGGTTGGTTCTTACACTCGAATTTGCCTCTGCAAACTCCAGCGCAAGCACCCACACAAATTATCTGACTGAATTGTTAAAGAACGACCCCGGCTTTTCCCGGGGGGACCCACAATTATACAGGCGGAGCGCCATCGTTGGCTAGTGCTCGCCTGCCGTGTTACTTGGTTTCGGGGTCTGCCGAGGGACACCGTACCCTCAGCGAGCGGGGCATTATAGCGACCGGTGACCCGTCGTCAACAGCAAATTGAAACTTTTATTGCCTTTTTGACGTAGCCGCAAAAAATCAAGGACTTGGGGCCGTCCCTGGCCCCGAATCGCCGTCCGTTTGCGCCGAATCACGGCGTATACCAGATCGGCGACGTGTACGCGCGCTCCTGTTGCTCGCGTACGGCGTCGTCCGGCAGCTCGACGACGTCGCCGAAAAAGGCCTTGTCGTAAGCCAGCCACGATGGCGTCGGGATCTCGAGGACGCGCACGTAATAGAAGGCCCGTTGCCCGGCATCGAATTCCGGATCCTCCCAGAAGGCCGCCAGGTAGGGCGCGCCGATGTCGTTGCGGTAGGACGCCGATTCGAGGTTTACCGTGTTGCCCACCGGCTTGTCGCAGCGCCGCTCGACGATCCCGCGCCCGTCCGAGCAGGCCACGTCATAGATACGCTCGTGCAGCTCGCCCTTGGCGTCGCGCCAGCCCTTGATCACCTGTACCCGGTCGAGGTTGGCGCCGTCGGGATCGCGGATTGCGCGCACCAAGAGCGTCAGCGCGCGGCCATCCGGCGCCGCCGTCAGGTCGGCTCCCATCGGCACGCCGTTGGCATAGCCGTGGGCCGCGAAGTCAGGCCGCGCGGCGTCACGCTGCTCGAAATACCAGCCCGCGAAGACCCGCACGGTAATACGCGTGCCCGTTGTTCCGTAAACCTCGCGTCGCTGCATCGCGTCCCAGATCGATTCCCGCGTGTTCTCGCGGGCCCAGACGCCGGCGAGGCCCGACGCCAGCGACTCGTAGTGGCGGATCGACGGATCCGAACCGTCTCGCGCAGGTACAACTCCGGTTATCTTCTCCATGTACCGGTCGCCGCCCATACCCGGTTCCACCGGCGTGGCCTTGCCGAAGAAGTTCTCTTCCCGGGTCGTCGCCAGCGACGTATGGCTGTCCGTCGAGCCGATCATGCCGAACTTGAACGGGTTGACGCCGAGTCTTGCCTCGTAATCCAGCCCGCGCATCAATGCCTGGCGAGCGTACTCGCGGGGCAGCATATCGGGCTTCTTGCCGTACAGCCCGAAATTGCCCCTGTCCCAGCGGTAATAATCGGCGAACTCGTCGTTGGGAGACAGCGACGGATGGGTCTCGCCATCCCCCTTGATCTGCGTGACCTCGTAGAGCGGCTCCCACTGGCTGCGGCGCGCAGCGTAGTCGCGCGTCAGTTTCTTGCCGCCGAGCGTGCGGTCGTCGAACATCAGGCCGTTGGACAGGTTGCCGTTATGCGGAATGGCAAGCACTTTGCCGCCGGAGCTCTGCTCGTAGCTTTGCATCCACTTCCAGAGATCTTCCGGATCGACGCTGTCGTAGTTCGAAAACGGCACCAGGTCCTCGACGCGCTCGGCATCGTCCCGGAAGACAACGACGCGGTGCAGGTTGTTGGCCTCCATGGACGAGGTCCACTCGAAACCGTGCAGCGTCGTGAATACGCCCGGCTGGTTGTATTTCTCGGCCGCGTCGACGATGCGCTGCCAGACCGATAGCGCCAGCGCATCGTCATCGATCGGGTCCTCGCGCGCGGACATCTTGAGCCCCCACTCGCCGTAGGCTTCGAACGCCTTGCCCGCCTTGACCAGGTCGTGCACTTTCTTGCCCCACGCGTTGCGCAGCAGGCCCGGGTCGGACTCCTCGATCAGCGCCGCGAGACCCAGGTTCTCGGCATGATCCGCCACCACCAGGAAGTCGAGCGGCCGCACCAGCTTCGCCCGCATGCCACCCGACGCGCGGACCGTTTCGCCCCGCGCGAATCGATACGCGAACTCGGGACCGAGGAAGTTGCCGATCATGCCGGCGTCGGTCGAATAGGAGGTGTGCAGGTGCGTGTCACCCCACAGCACGCGGTTCGGGTAGCTCTGGTAAAGGTACGGCGAGTATTCCGGTTTTCCGATCTTTACGTCGCCGGTATCGATGCCAAGCTCACCCGAGTAGTCCTGGGCGCCGGCGACGGCCGCAAGGCCCATGCATGTCGCCCCCAGCAACAGTTTCCGGAGATATGGCTCGCTCTTGTCCATTTTTGTCCTCCTCTGTTTATGCTTTTCAGTCCAGTTCCGACATTTTTCGGCAGCGATCACAGTTTCTCGGCGACCGGCGGTTGCATGGTCTCCATGGCGTCGAGGTCCGGTACGCAAATCCTCACGCAACATACTGGTAGGAGCGCCATATGAGTTCATTCGAAAAACGATCTTTTATAGTCAGAATCGGAAGTTGAAGCCCGCCATCGGTCCCTGGTAGTCGAAATCGAGCTTCAGGTCGCCATCTTTGAACTCGGCCGTCTTGTACTGGTATCCGAACAGGATGCGGTTCTGCTGCCGCTTGCCGACGGTCCAGGCGAGGTTGGCCTGCAGTAACACGGTGCCTTCCGAGTCGCCGAAGCTCGTGTCCGCCCGCGTCAGCAGTGCCCAGCGATCGGAGAAGTCGAAGCGGTAGCGCAGACCCACCAGGGCATCGTAGTAGTCCTTGGTCGAGCGGCGTTCTCCGACGGGCGCATTGTTGATGATGAGGCGGAACGCATAACGGTCGTCGAATCCCGAGTATCGCAGCCCGCCGTACAGATTGAAGTTCGAGCCGGCGCCGCCCGGCCACCAGGCGATAGCGCCGTCAAAGAAAAGCTGCTTGCTGTCGGTGTCTATCACGAACGCCGTTCGTTCCGTGGAGTCCGACGTCTTCAGGTACGTGAGGTCCCCGAATGCGGTCCAGTTGCCCTTGCCACCCTCGACGTGAACCATGAATGCTGCATCGAGGACATCCAGCAGATCGCCGAAGGAGATCTCGCCTGTACCGATGTCTGCGTCCCTTAACGTCAGGTCGACACGGGTTTCGGTCGCCCACAGGTAGGGCGTGATCGACCAGCCGAAATCATTGGTCTGCTGACCGTGGGCAACGGTCACCGGAAGCAACGTCAGGCACGCGAGAGCCACAGGACTATAGCTCAGCTGAGATATTCTCATTGGGACACCCCTGTACGCAGGCACCGTCCTGCGGAGAACCCGGATTGGCTCGACGCCTGTCTGCAGTTAAATTGGAGCGATAATTAAGAACTTGTGTGTCGCGGATTTCCATACGTGGATATCGCAGGCAGCGAACGAAGGCGGGGAGGGGCAATGATCCGGGGAGTCAACCGTAATCGGGACAAAAAGCGACCGGCCGGGTGGATTTGCATGGCCGTCGCGCTGCTGTGCGCGGCCTCGGCAAGCGTCGACGCCCTGGCCCAGGACCTGACGCCGCGGACCTACTGGCCGGCGCCGAAAGGGACGCGGCTGCTCATATTCGGCTATGCCCAGCAGACCGGCGACGTCGTCACCGATCCGTCGATCCCCATAACCGGGGTCGACTCCACTATCGACTCCGCGGTGCTCGCCTATCAGCAAACCATCGACCTTTTCGGCCGTACGGGCAATCTCCAGTTCGAAGTGCCGTACGTCGACGGCACGACCACCGGCATGGTCAGTGATGTACCCGGCCGGCGCGACGTTTCCGGCTTCGGCGATGTTGCAGCGACGTTGACGATCAACCTGCTCGGTGCACCATCGATGTCGCCCGCCGAGTTCCAGCAGCTGCGGACGGACCCGAGACCGATCCTCGGCGCGAGCATCAAGATTATCGCACCGACGGGCGAATACGAGGCTGACAAGCTCATCAACATCGGCACAAATCGATGGGCGGTGCGATTTCGGCTCGGCTATGTACGCCCCCTGACCCCGAAGTGGCTGTTGGAAATGTCCGCCGGTGCCTGGTTCTTTCAGGACAACGATGAATTTCTCGGCGAAACCCGCCGGCAAGACCCGATTGGCGCACTCAATTTTCACCTCGTGCGGCGATTCAAGCCGGGATTCTGGGCATCACTGGACCTCAACTATTACGTCGGCGGCCACACAACCGTCGGTGAGGAACGCAAGGCCGACCTGCAGAGAAACTCGCGGCTTGGCCTGAGTGTCGCCTACCCGTTCAAGCGCAAACATGCCGTCAAGCTGGGAATCAGCGAAGGCGTGGTTACCGAATCCGGTGGCGACTTCCGTACCATCACCCTCAACTATGTCTATAGAATCCGCTAATCCCCTTTAGATCAGGCAGCTGGCGCGCCGATGCCTCGCCCGGAGATTTGCATGCGAATCACACTATTGCTCATCTGCTTTATGCTCGGTACGGCGGGCGCAGCCGAAATAAAGCTCAGGGACGGCAGCGTCGTCATCGGCACCATTCTGCGCCTGCAGGACAGCGAAGACCTGATCGTGGACACCGAGTACATGGACGAGGTGACCATCGAATGGGAGGCAATCCTCGAGGTCCGCGAAACCCAGGTCATCGAGGTCGAACTGTTCAACGGTCAACGCCTGTTAGGGCAGCTGGTGCTCGATGAGAAAGGTGTCTCGATCGTCGGCGACGAAACGACGGTTACATTGCCACCGGACAGAATCTTCGCGATTGCCGAGGTGAACGAATCGTTCTGGGAAGGCTTCGACATCTACACCGACATCGGGATGAACCTCGTTCGCGGCAACAACGAGGTCACCCAGCTGAGCTTCGGCGCCGGTATCGGCTACGACGGCCGCGACTTCGAAACGTCCGTGGACGCCACCACGATCATCAATGAACAGTCCGAAGGACAGGACCTGCGGCGCGCCACTCTCGCCGGCAACTACACGTACCGGCTGCCCCGCAACTGGCAGGCCAGCGGACTCCTGCAGTTCGAGTCCGATGACCAGCAGGGCCTGAACCTCCGGACCTTGGTGGGTGGCGCAATCGGCAACCGCGTCTACAACCAGCGCCGGATGCGTATCGACCTTTACAGCGGCCTCGTAGTCAACAGCGAGGAATTCGAGGGTCAGCCGCGATCGGAATCGCTGGAAGGCCTGCTGGGCGGCGCGTACCGGCTGCGCTCGGCGTCGGGCATCGACATCGACTTGTCGCTCTTCGTATTGCCGAGCCTCGAGCAAAGCGACCGCCTGCGCATGCAGTTTGACGGCTCCCTCAGCATCGACTTGTTCGCAGACCTCGATTTCAAGCTGACTGTCTACGACCGCTACGACAGCCAGCCACCGCCGGGGAACGACACCAATGACTCCGGCCTCACGCTCGGGCTGAGCTGGAGTTACTGAACCGAGTATGGTTACGGGACCGTCACGACTTGCCGGTCTCCTGTGCTGCCTTGCGATCACGCTTTGGTGCCCGGACTCCTTCGCAGAAGACGATCAGGATCGTTTTCGGCTCGGCGGGCTGCTGTTCGGGGACCTTTATCACGTCGCAAGCCATCACACCATCGCCGGCGATGGCTCGGGCGGCGCGGTGCTGCGGCGCGGCTACCTGACGGCGAACTTCGACCTCGGTGAGCACTGGCGCGGCCGGGCACGCATCGAAGTCAACCAGGACGGCGGGTTCGAAAACTACTCTTTCGATACCCGGCTGAAAGACCTCTACCTGGCGCGAAAATTTGGCGGCCGGGAGCTGGTTATCGGCCTTTCTCCGACGCTGACCTACGACCTGATCGAATCGATCTGGGACGCGCGCTACCTCATGCGCACACCCCTGGACCTGCAGGGTGTGCCCAGCCGCGACACCGGCATCACGTTGAAAGGTTCGCTCGGCCACGGCGGACGCCTGGGCTACCGGGCGATGTACGGCAGCGGGCTCGAGTACGCCAACCAGGGCGGGGGCGGCGACAAGCTGATGGGCGCGCTCACCTGGGCGCTTGCTTCCGGAGTGCAGGTCGACCTCTACGCCGATTATGAAAAGCGCGCCGGCAACACGGATCGAAGCACCTGGCAGTTCTTCGCAGGACAGAAGACGGACAGCCTCCGCTGGGGCCTGCAGTACTCGCACCAGGACCGCCAGGACGACCCGAAGCTGGAACTGGCTTCCGCGTTCGTCGTGAGCGCCTGGCGTGAAAACCTGAGCTTTATCGGTCGCGTGGACAGGCTGCTGGAGCCGAGCCCGCGAGGAGACGGGATCGCCTACATACCCTTCGACCCGAGTGCGCGCGCAACAATGGCGCTCGCCGGGGCGGAATACCGGGTCGCTCCCGTTTTCAGGATCACGCCGAACGTCATCTGGACCACCTACGACCGCAACGCCGACGGCGTCCGGCCGGATGACGACCTGCACCTGCGCCTGACGTTCTTTCTCGATCTCGAATAACGCGGCTCAATCGGCCGTTCGGAAGCCGACGCGCTGCAGGAGGTCGGCGTATCGCGGATCGTCACGATAGCCGTTCAGAATGGCGCTGACCTGAAGAAATATCACGTCCCTCGATCGTTGCCGAAATGCGTTTTCGAGCTGGGCGAAACCGGCGTCGGCATCGTCAGCCGCAAAGTGCACCGCAGCAATCAGGCCGGGCGAGACGAAACGTTCCTTCGACAGCGCCTCCAGTTCGCGCAGCAAGTCTCGCGCGGTATCGAGCCTGCCCGCACGAAAGCAGGCGGCCGCCAGGTTGGAAAGCTGTCGCGGACCGCGGCCTTGCTCGTTCATATCTGCCTCGAAAGCGTCGATTGCCCCGTCGTGGTCACCCTGGGCCAGTCGTGCCCATCCCAGCAGGCTGGCGCTGTCGGCGTGTTCCGTAGCGGACTCGGCAGCAGCTATGGCCCTGTCGTATTGGCCCGCATCATAGTATCGCCAACCGGCATTTACCCGCACGTAGGGGTCGTTCGGCGCTGCCGCAAGCCGCTTTTCGACGACGGCGATGGCCTCATCGTGGCGCTTTTGCGTTGACAGGAACAACGCGTAACCAAGGACGTTCAGGGGATCGAGATCGAGCGTCTTGATGTACTCGCGTTCCGCCGCCGCAAAGTCCCAGTCGTACCAGGTGAGGATGTCGGCATACAGCGTCCGCGCACCGGCGAGACCGGCATCGATTGACAGCGCCCGCAGGGCGACCTCCCTGGCCTTCGGGTAGACGTCGCCCGGCGCGCGGTGGCCGTACTCGCTCCCCAGGAAACTGTAGGCCCAGCCCAGCGTTGCATAGGCCTCTGCGAACTGGTCGTCCAGCTGAACCGCCTTCTCGAGAAAGCCGACCGCCGCCTCGAGATCTTCGGGCGTCTGCTTGAACGTGTGGTAGTGGCCAAGCAGGAAAAGCCTGTAGGCCTCCAGGCTCTCCGTCGGCAATGCGTTGCCGGCACCGTTTCCGGCAACCTGCTCGAGCTCGAGCGCCCGCGCAATTTGCTCCGCGACGTCCTGTTGAATCGAAAAGATGTCCTGCACGGACAGTTCCCGCTCATAACTCTCGGCCCAGCGGTGCCCGTCGGTCGCAGCATCGATAAGTTGCACAGTGATGCGCAAGCGATCGTTATCCACTCGCACGCTACCTTCGATAACGCTGTCGGCGCCCAGGGCCGCCGCTATGCTCGGCAGGCTCATGTCACTGTCGCGGTAGGGTTCGACAGAGGTCCGCGAGATAACCGAGATGCCGTTGATCGATGCCAGGCGGCTCAGCAGTTCATCGTGCATGCCGTCGGCGAAGAACTGGTGGCCGCCCCCCGCGCTCATGTCCTTGAAGGGCAGTGCCGCGAGCGTGACCAAACCGGCGTCGGCCGGGTCGTTGACCGGATCGTCGCCCCAAGTCCAGAACAGCAACGCCAGGGCAGCGGCAACGAATGCGACCGCAACTCGGGCGAGCGCCGGGCTGCGCCGTCCGGCGAACGCCTCATCGGCCGAAATATCAGGGATCAGGCGGTAACCGCGTCCGCGAACAGCGGCAATATAACGTGGATTCTGGCTGTCCTCGCCCAGCGCCTGGCGCAACAGGCGGACGCGCTGCGCCAGCGTCTCGTCGCTGACAACGGCGCCATCCCAGACCTCCGCGATCAATTGGTCCTTATCGACCCGCGCCGGCGCATACCTGACGAGCGCGGCCAGCAGCCGGAATGACAGTTCCGGCAGGTCGATCGGCTTGCCGCCACGGCTGACGGCCGCCTGGTCCAGGTCGACGAGCAGGTCATCGACGCGCAAGCGGCCGCTCGCCGATCGCCCGGAATTTCCCACTGCCTTTTCGACGCGCTGCTCAGTCATTTTTAACTGCTTGGTTTTCCGTATCTTTTTAAGCCTTCAACGAAGCTTCAACGTAATTCACCGAATCTTCAAGGACGGCGGTCGCCCGGTGGCTAGTGTGGCGGTGAACTGATCATCAATCACGAGGACAATCACATGAAACACGCAAACTCCATAGCACTTGTTGCAATGCTTCTGCTTTCCTGCACGCCACCGAGCGCCTTTGCCGAGAGTGGTCTGACAATCGCCGGCTCTGTCGGTTCGGCCTCGCTCACGGAGGCCTTCGACGGGCTGGATGTCGATACCGATAGCACCGCGTTCCGCTTCACCATAGGCTGGCAATTCAACGATTATTTCACGCTGGAAGGCGGCTACCATAACTTCGGCAGATTCGAACAGACCGTCGACGTGGACGGCACACCGGTCGAAGTCAGCCTCAAGGCAGACGGCTTCACGCTCGGTGTTACCGGCAGCCTGCCGCTCGGCGAACGTTTCTCACTGTTCGGCCGCGCCGGGGCCTTCTTCTGGGATGGCGATGCCGATCTCAACGGCGTTTCCCAGGCCCGCCCGGAAGACACGAACCTGTTCCTCGGTTTCGGCCTGTCCTATCGACTGACCGAGAAGCTGGAACTTACCGGCGACTGGTCACGTTACGAACTCGAGGACACGGAAAGTGACGTGGCATCACTGGGCCTGAGGTACCGGTTCTGATTTCCCGCAGATCACAGCCGGACTCCCTGTTGCAGCAATGACACGGCGGTGCTCTCGACGTAGCCGATTGTTGCTGCGACGAGTGCATCGGTCGTGCCGCTGTCATCGAGCAGGGCGAAGCCGCCGAAATTTACGCCATTCAGAACAGCTTCCGGGCCCGTGCAGCTGTCATGCTGCAGGGTTACGCGGTAGAGATTCGAGCTGGATACCATGACGCTGATCCTGCCGTTCGTAATGCACCCGGTCGTTGCGTCCTGCATGAAAGCCGCGCCGTCGGCGGCGATGCTGAGCACGCTGCCTGACTCCATCTGGTAGGTGCCGGAGATCGTGGCCAGTGAAGAGCCGCGGTCATACAGCGCATTGAAGTCGAAGGCCAGGGTTTCGGAGAAGCGCAATCCCAGGCTGGTTGTGCATTCCTGGGTCAGATCGATCGTCTCACGCTCGACCAGGCTGCCGGTGAAGCTACAGTTCGCCAGCGTGGCGCCGTCGGCAAATGACTGGCCCAGCGGGCTGACCAGCTCGAAGCCACTCATGATCAGGGACTCGGCGGGAAAGAAGCCCGAACCCTGGTTGCCCGACGCGTCCACGAACTGGAAGGTACCGCCCACGGATACCAGGAGGAGTACATCCCGGCCTTCCGAATCGGTGCCGTTCCAGATGCCGGAAGGCTGTGCCGGCGGGGACAGGTTGGCCGAACATCTGCCGTTTATCCAATCTTCGTTGTAGCGGCAGTCGGGTCCATTGTCGCTCGACGTGCTGCACCCGGCCATGAGCAGGAGCAACCCGCAAAGGGCCATTGAATCGCCACGGGTGGCCAAGGTCTCTGTGTTCATTTCGCGTCTGCCTGTCTGTTAGTGGAACTGGCAACGAGGATGACGCTGCGGCAGCCGGAACGCCTGACGATTGGGTGATGACGGGGTGACGTTTTTCTCCAACCTTCCCGACCGGCCCGGCAGCAAATCATCGGTTCGAAATCGGTTGTTCATCAGGCGCCGATGGCCCCTTTGGCGGCATCGTAGTGGTGCTGGTTCCAGGACCGGGTTCGGCCCGCCGGCACATCCTCATAGGGAGTAGCGAAAATGAACGTATCAAGAGGTTTATTAGTGGCCTGCATCGCCATGGTCTTCAGCGGCTGCGGCGGGGGCTCCGGCGGCTCGTCGCCACCGCCACCAGCGCCACCACCACCACCGCCGCCGACCGACGCGCTGCCGGGCGGACACTGGGTCGGAATCGTCACCAACGAGTTCAATGCCGTGACGGAGGAATACGTCGCGCTGGTCGACGAGAACGGTCGGTTTCGCTTCGTCTCGGTCGACTCCGCCGTGCAGATGTCCGGCAACTTCGCGGTCGCCGGCAACGACCTTACCGGGGACGGTATGGCGTTCGCGGATGCCGGTGTGTTCTGGCTGGACTCGAGCTCGGCAACCGGGGTCACGATGGAAGGAACGATCGTCGAACGCACCGAGATGTCGGGGACCTGGACCACCGTTGCCGGTGAGTTCGGCAGCTTCGAGTTCATCTACGACCCGACGTTCTACGAACGCGACTCGCCGGTCGAGCTGCTGGCCGGTTCGTGGATCGCCTACGACGAGCTTTTGAACCCGGAGGCGACGTTTACGATCGCCGCCGACGGCAGCTTTACCGCGCAGAACACGTCCGGCTGCAATTCGATGGGCCAGTTCGCGGAGATCGCACCGGGCTTCAACCTCTACGAAATGCAGAGCACGACAGCCGACTGCCCGCTGGCAGGCGACTACGTGGGACTCGCATTTCTCGGCGATCTGCTCGTGCCGAACGACGTGCTGGTATTCGCCTTGGACAATGGTTCTCGAGCGTACGTGATCGGTCTCGAGAGGTGAGTCGTAAGCCGGGACCATCGGTCCCGGCTCTTTTTCGGCGACGGCCGGCAATCCGCCGGCTCAGTCCGTCTCTTCTTCCTCGGCGTCGACCGGTTCGCGGCCGGCGAGCCAGGTCTCGTATTCCGTCGATAGCAGCAAGTCGGCCATGGCCGGGTCGCCCTCGAAAGCCTCGGGCCCGAGCGTGTAGCCGAAGGTCTGTTCCAGTTCGTTCAGGGCTGCCACCGCGCCGCCATACTGGTTCAGGGCCGTGCTTGCCCGCAGCGCGGACCACCAGCCCAGTTCGAGACCGGGCTCGATCTGCACGGCCTGTTCGGCGTAGCTCAGCGCGTCCTCGGCATTGCCTACGACCAGCGACGCCGCGGACAGCCTGGCATCCATCGCCGCGTCCGGCGCGCCCAGGCGTGACTGCAGCCTGAGCAATGCCTGCGTCGCTTTCTCGTATTGCCGCGACGGGAAGTAATAGTCGAGCAGCATCAGCGAATACAGCGGCTCTTCAGGGAAATACTTGTCGACATCGATGAGCGCAGTGCGCAATTTGCGGCGGTTGCGGGTGGCCTTGGTGAGATGCACCGTCATCAATACCACGGCCCGCTGGCTGCGCAACTTGCTGTCGGCGTTGTCGAGAATATCGAAGTAGCGATCGACCTGCATATCGCGCGACGCCTTCAGGAGCTCGGTCATCTGGAACATCTGCTGCTCCGTAGGCCCCTGGAAGTCGAGCAGCTTGCGAACCGCTGGTTTGCCGGGGTTCATGGACACGAGCTGGACGCCGACCCCGTCGCTGAATTTCTCGCCGTCCAGGTAATCGATCCAGTCGACGATCACGACACGGCCCTTGCCGTCGAGACGCAACTCGTACTCGTGGTAGCTGAACTGGAAATCCGGCAGATCGTAGCGCACGATCGCGCGGCCGCGATCGTCTTTCGCACCGAAACCCAGCCACGCCGCCCGGATGTTGCCTTCGGTGCCTGCGAACGCTGATTTCAGGATATTGAGCAGGTTGTCGTCGAAACCCTCGCGGAAGCCCTGCTTCACCCTCTGGTCGATCAGGCGCAAGCCGAAAATGCGCTCGAGCATGTCGTCCCGGTCGATCGCGTTCGCGAAGCGCTCCAGGGAGTTGTTATTCAGGTCGGTGACAATCTCCTGGAACCCGGCACGAAATATCTCCTGGCGCTCCAGTTCGGCCTGTTGCTGAATTTCGCTCGTATCTTCCTGGGCAAACGCCGCAGGCAGGCAGCAGGTAAAAGCAACCAGCAGGCAGATCGTCGGTTTCCGGGCGTTCAAGTTGCCTCCTCGGTATCAGTTCAGGCTGACACGGGCAAAACGTCTTCGACCAACCTGGTAGACATTAGTGCTGCCGGCATCGATGGTCAGCGACCGGTCTTCGACACGCTCGCCGTCGATCCGGACCGCGCCCTGCTTGATCATGCGGAACGCTTCGGACGTGCTGCTGACGAGGCCTGCGCCTTTCAAAAGGTGGGCGATCCCGAGGGTGCCATCCTCCGTTTCAAGGGTCAGCTCCGGCATCTCGTCCGGCATGGCGCCCTCGCGGAAACGCGCAATGAATTCCTGCTTCGCGGCTTCTGCCGAGGCATCATCATGGAAGCGCGCCACGATCTCCATCGCGAGCTCGAACTTGGCGTCGCGCGGATTCATGCCGTCCCCGACACGCTTCCTGAGGTTCTCTATGTCATCCAGCGAGCGGAAGCTCAGGACCTCGAAATAACGCCACATCAGGTCGTCCGAGATCGACATCAGCTTGCCGAACATCTCGCCGGGCGGCTCCGTAATGCCGACATAGTTGCCCAGCGACTTCGACATCTTCTGCACACCGTCGAGGCCCTCCAGCAAGGGCGTGGTCATTACCACCTGGGGATCCTGCCCGTAATCCTGCTGCAACTGCCGGCCCACGAGCAGGTTGAACTTCTGGTCGGTGCCGCCGAGTTCGATGTCCGCCTTTAGCGCGACAGAGTCGTAGCCCTGCACGATCGGGTACAGGAATTCATGGATGGAGATCGGCTGACCGCCTTCATAGCGCTTTTTGAAGTCATCGCGTTCGAGCATACGCGCGACCGTGTGGTGCGAGGCGAGTTTCACAAGACCGGCGGCATCCATCGCGCCCATCCAGGTCGAGTTGAATTCGATGCGCGTCCTGTCCTTGTCGAGAATCTTGTAGATCTGGGCCTCGTAAGTCCTCGCGTTTTCCTTTATCGCCTCGGGCGACAGCGGCGGGCGTGTGGCGTTCTTGCCGGACGGATCACCGATCATGCCGGTGAAATCACCGATCAGGAACACGACCTCGTGGCCGAACTCCTGGAACTGGCGCATCTTGTTGATGAGCACCGTGTGCCCGATGTGCAGGTCGGGCGCGGTCGGGTCGAACCCGGCCTTGACGACCAGCGGCCTGCCCGTCTTGAGTTTTGCCTCCAGTCCGTTTTCCGGCAGCACCTCGTCGGTACCGCGGGTCAGCTCCGCGATTTGTGCCTGTATGTTGCTCATTCTTGCCTTTGTGATGACCGCCGTCGGCGTGCAGCGGAACTGTAGCATTCTCGGCGGCCGATGAAAGCCCTTATGGGTTACCTCGTGACCATATCAAGCTTGAACGTTAACAGACTGACTTATAACAGTTTTCTTTGACGTGCCGACAACGTCACGGTAGAGTAGCGGCATTCTCAAACGTGGGGTCGCAGACTTGCATCGTCCGGTCAGTCCATTGCTGCACGATTACAAGCCATCTGCAGCGAAGAAGCCGAGAAAACCCAAAGCACTGCAATGGTTTGTCATCGGCCTCGGCCTTCCGCTCGCCGGTCTCGCGTTCCTTTCGACGCTCACCACGACCGCCCCGCCGTCACAGCCGCCACCGGAGCCGGTAATGACTGCGGCGGACGGATCCGACTACGACGTCGAGGAACCCGTTGAGCTGGTATACGCAGAGACGCCGCTGGTTCTTGCCGACGCAATCAACCCGCCGCCGTACCAGCAGGTGAACCTCAAGATCCGGCGCGGCGATACGCTCGACAAGCTGTTCAGGCAGAACGATCTCAGCCTTGCCCAGCTCTCCGAGATCTCGCGGCTCGAGGAGGCTCGCAATCGTTTTCGCAAGCTCAAGCCCGGCGACGAGTTCGTCGTCACGCACGACCAGGGCAGCCTGATCAGCCTGTATTCGAACCTTAGCCTCACGAGTGCGCTCAAGATCGAGCGCGGCGAAAACGGCTTCGAGGCCGAAATCGTCGAGCGGCCCATCGAGAAGCGCAAGCGGCTGGCCTACGGCACGATCGAAACCTCGCTGTTCGAAAGCGCCGTCGACGCCGGCCTGTCCGACCGGGTCATCATGAACATCGCCGGGATCTTCGCCTGGGACGTCGACTTCGTCCTCGATATTCGCAGCGGCGACAATTATTACGTGCAGTACGAAGAGATCTGGCAGGACGGCGAATACGTTACCGACGGCGAGATCGTTGCGGCGGAGTTCAACAACAACGGCCGCACCCACCAGGCCGTGCGTTTCGTCGACGACGAGGGCCGCGCTGATTACTTCACGCCGGACGGCCACAGCGTGAGAAAAGCCTTCATCCGCGCGCCCGTCGACTTCACGCGAATCAGTTCCAATTTTAATCCGCGGCGGCGCCACCCGGTCCTGAATACGATTCGTGCGCACCGCGGCGTCGACTACGCGGCACCGCGGGGCACACCGATCAAGGCGGCGGGCGACGGCAAGGTCATCTTTCGCGGCGTCAAGGGCGGCTACGGCAACACCGTCATCCTGCAACACGGCGGCAACATCACGACGCTGTACGCCCACATGTCCAGGTTCGCCGGCTTTCGCGTCGGCAGCCGCGTGCGCCAGGGCCAGACCATCGGTTATGTCGGTTCAACCGGTCTCGCCACCGCAAACCACCTGCACTACGAATATCGGCTGAACGGCGTGCATCGCAATCCGCGTACCGTCGAGCTGCCGCAGGCCGAGCCCATCGACCAGCGTTACCGCCAGCAATTCCTTGCGACGGTGGAACCGATCCTGCAGGAACTCGAGAACTTCAAGAACACGCAGCTCGCTTCCGTTGCTTACAGCAACAAGTAGCGCAGGCGCACGATGCCCCGGTACTACATCGGCCTCATCTCCGGCACGAGCATGGACGGCATCGACGCCGCGCTCGTCGAGTTTGGCGACCGCTCCGCAGACATCGTCAGCGCGCGCACGGTCCCGTACCCCGAGACCCTGCGCAACGGGCTCATCGACGCAACCCGAGCCCAGGAGACCTGCACCGTCGACGTCATCGGGGCGCTCGACCACTGGGTGGGCGAGTGTTTTCGGGACGCAGCGCTCGAGCTGCTGCAGGCCGCCGGCGTCGATCCGGGCGACGTGCGCGCCATCGGCAGCCACGGGCAGACCCTCCGTCACCGTCCGGATGAAGCGCGGCCCTATACGCTGCAAATCGGCAATGCCGACATCATTGCCAAGGGTTCCGGTATCGACTGCGTGGCTGATTTCCGCAGCGCGGACCTTGCGCTCGGCGGGCAGGGGGCGCCGCTGGTGCCGCCGTTTCACGAATGGCTGTTCCGCTCCGCGGATGCCGATCGCTGTGTCCTGAACATCGGCGGAATCGCGAATATCACCGTGCTGCCTGCGGCGCCCGGGCCCATCAGCGGCTTCGACACCGGCCCGGGAAATACCCTGATGGACACCTGGGTCCGCCGCCACCACAACGTCGCTTTCGACAACGAAGGCCGTTGGGCATCGATCGGCAAGATGATGCCGGCGCTCCTCGACACGATGCTTGCCGACCCGTATTTCGCAAAGCCGCCGCCGAAGAGCACCGGCTTCGAGTATTTCAATGACGACTGGCTGTCCGAGCGGATACGGGATGACGCCGACTTCGCGGATGTGCAGGCGACGCTGGCCGAACTGACGGCGGCGACGATCGCCGATGCCATCGGCCAGCATGCGGCCGGAACCCGGGAGGTGCTGGTCTGCGGCGGCGGCGTCCACAACCGCGACCTGCTGCGGCGCCTGCAGCAGCGTCTCGGCCAGGTGTCGCTGGCGTCCACGGCCGACGCGGGGCTGGACCCGGACCACGTCGAGGCCTGCGCCTTCGCATGGCTCGCCATGCGCACCATGAATGGCGAGCCCGGCAACGCCCCCGGCGTCACCGGCGCGGGCCGGGAAACGGTACTCGGCGCCGTCCACAGCGCCCGCTGAAGTGAGCAACAGTTAAAAGTCCCGTAACGCCGGGATTGCTATACTGGGCGGCCCTGGAAAACCAGAGAAGACCGTGGACGCGCCCTCACTGCCACCTGCCGACCTGTACATCAACCGCGAACTCAGCATGCTCGAGTTCAACAAGCGGGTCCTGGCGCTGGCGCAGGACCCGGACGTGCCGCTGCTCGAGCGGCTGCGCTTTCTCTGCATCACCTGCACCAACCTCGACGAGTTCTTCGAGATCCGCGTCGCCGCGCTGAAACAGCGCATGGAGCTCGGCGCCCTTGCGCAGGGGCCGGAGTTGCTGCCGGCTCAGCAGGTGTTCGAGGTATTGCGGCACCAGATGCTCAACATCGTCAGCCAGCAGTACGAATTGCTGAACAACGTGATGTTCCCGCAGCTCGCGAGTTCCGGCGTGCGTTTCGTGCGTAGCGAGGACTGGACCAGGGAACAACAGGAATGGCTGAGCGATTATTTCGACGAGCAGGTCGTGCCGGTGCTTACGCCGCTGACCTTCGATCCGTCGCGCCCGTTCCCGCGCATCCTCAACAAGAGCCTCAACTTCATCGTTCGTCTGAAGGGGCGCGATGCCTACGGGCGACGGCGTCACAGGGGCATGGTCCAGGCGCCGCGGTCGCTGCCGCGCGTCATCCAGCTTCCGGAACATCTCCGCAGCCCGGGCTGCCACGACTACGTGTTCCTGTCGTCCGTGATCCGGGTCCACATCGAGCGGCTGTTCCCCGGCCTCAAGGCCGACGGCTGCTACCAGTTCCGCGTAACGCGCAACAGCAACCTCTACGTCGACGAAGAAGAGGTCAGCGACCTGGTGGGCGCACTCGAGGGACAGCTCGAAGCAAGCCGCTACGGCGCCGCCGTGCGCATCGAGGTCGGCCATGAATGCCCGCCCGACCTGCAGCAGTTCCTGCTGGATCATTTCCGCCTGCAGGAACACGACATGTACCTCGTGGACGGCCCGGTCAACCTGAACCGGCTGGCGACGGTCTGCGACATCGAGGACAAGCCGGAGCTTCTCTACAAGCCGTTTGCGCAGGGAATCCCCGAGGAACTGCTTACCGAAAAGGACATTTTTTCGATCCTCTCGAAGAAGAACGTCCTGCTGTACCACCCGTTCCAGAGTTTCGCGCCGGTCATCGACTTCATAAAGTCGGCGTCGACCGACAAGAACGTGCTGGCGATCAAGATCACGCTGTACCGGACCGGTGCCGATTCGCCGGTCGTCGACCACCTCGTGAACGCCGCGAGAGCGGGCAAGGAAGTGACGGTGATCATCGAGCTGATGGCACGCTTCGACGAGGCCGCCAACATCTCGCTCGCGAACCGGCTGCAGGAAGCGGGCGCGCACGTCGTTTACGGCCTGGTGGGTTACAAGACCCACGCCAAGATGACGCTGGTCGTGCGGCGCGAGGGCGAGGTACTGCGCCGCTACGTGCATCTCGGGACCGGCAACTACCACCACAGTACCGCGAAGGTCTACACCGACTACGGCTACATGAGCAGCGACAAGAAGCTTGGCGAAGACGTGCACAAGATCTTCATGCAGCTCACGAGCCTCACCGAGGCGCGCGATCTCAACCTGATGATGACGTCGCCCTTCAACCTGTTCGACGGCGTCATCGCGAAAATCAAGCGCGAGACGGAAAACGCGCAGGCCGGGCGCAAGGCGCACATCATCGTCAAGGTCAATGCGATCAATGAGCCGCGTGTCATCGACGCGCTCTACGAAGCCTCGCAGGCGGGTGTGAAGATCGAACTCATCGTTCGCGGTATCTGCGTACTGCGTCCGGGCGTGCTCGGCCTGTCCGACAACATCACGGTGCGCTCCATACTCGGGCGCTTCCTGGAACACTCCCGCGTCTATTACTTCTACAACGACGGCGAGGAAGAGATCTATTGCGCCAGCGCGGACTGGATGGAGCGGAATCTCCTGCACCGCAACGAGAGCTGCTTCCCGATTCGGCAGAAGACGCTCAAGGAGCAGCTGAAACGCGATCTCGAACTGTACCTGGCGGACAACTGCAACGCCTGGGTATTGCACGGCGACGGCAGCTACGAACGGCTGACGCCCGGTGAACGGGAGCCCGTTTCTGCGCAGGACACCTTCCTGCAGTTGCTGGCGTCGCCCAGCAGCGTCTAGCCGTAGCTGAGTTCGTAGTCCGTCTGCGAAAGCAGGCGCTGCTCGCGTTCGAGATCGGCAACCGTCAGGGGATTCGCCGCGAGCCAATCGGGATCGAATTTCAGGGTGAGGCTGCGGCCATCGACGTTCAATTCGACCGGCGGCGTCTCCGCCTGGTTGCGGCTGCGGTTCAGCAACACGGCCAGCCGCAGCAGGATGGCCAGCCGCAACGCCGGCTGGCGCCAGGTCCGCGGCAACTCCCCCAGGTAGCGCGTCACGACCTGGTGTCGCTGGCTCGCGATCAGGAATGCGAGCAGCCGCTGCTCGGCACGCGGAAACCCGGGCATGTCGGCGTTCTCCGCGATGTACGCACCGTGCCGCTGGTAACCGTCGTGCGAGATATCGAGACCGATCTCGTGCAGGCGTGCCGCCCAGACCAGGCCGTGCTCGGCGAGTTCCGATGTCAGTCCCCAGGGCTCGGCGCAGTGTTCGAGCAGCAGGCAGGCGGTGTCCGCAACCCGCTGTGCCTGGGCCTCATCGACGTTGTAGCGGGCCGCCATCGCACGCACGGTGCGTTCCCGCGCGTCCTCGTGCTGCAGCCTGCCCAGCAGGTCGTAAAGCAGCCCTTCCCGCAACGCCCCGTCCGACACCCGCAGCCGCTGGATGCGCAGCACACCGATCAGTTCTGCGAGGATCGAGAGCCCTCCGGGCCAGACCTGCGCGCGCCGCTCCGACAGCCCGGGCATCTTGAGCGCGTCGACCGAGCCCGCCTCGATGACGCGTTCGATCAGCGCTTCGAGGGCGTCGAGGGTCAGGTCCCGTTCGACGATGCCGAGCGCGCTGGCCACACGCTCCGTGGAAATGATGGTCCCGGACGTGCCGATCGCCTCGATTTCGCCGGTACCGCGGAAAAACGCTTTCACGGGACGCAACTCCAGGCGTACCGCCACCCTCGCTGCGTCAAATGCCTGCCGGGTGACAGCGCCTCCGGGGAAGAAGCGCTCGGTCATGCGGACGCAGCCGAGATGCAGGCTCTCGAGCGCTCGCGGATTCCCGCCCTGCCCGAGGATGAGCTCCGTGCTGCCGCCGCCGATATCCATCACGAGCCGCAACCCGTCGTTTGGCGGCAGGCTGTGCGTAACGCCCTTGTAGATGAGGCGGGCTTCCTCTATGCCCGAGATCACCTCGATCGGGTGGCCGAGTGCTTCCTCGGCCTCGCTCATGAACCCGGTGTCTTCACGGGCGCGGCGGATGGTGCTGGTGCCGGCGGCACGCACGCTGGCCGCGTGCATGTCGCGCAGCCGCTGGCCAAAGAGGGACAGGCAATGCAGCGCGCGGGCGCGGGCATCCGGCGCGATATCGCCGCTTTCCGACAGGCCCTCGGCGAGGCGCACCGTTTCCTTGATGCGATCGATTATCGTGAGCTGCCCGTGGCGCAGCTCACCGACGATCATGTGAAAACTGTTGGAGCCGAGGTCGACCGCAGCGATGACTTCCTTCGCATCGCTGGTCGCCGGCGTGCCGGCGCGACTCTCTTCGCTGCTGGTAGCTATCGTCCCGGCCGAATTGGCGACTCGTTGTTACGCTAAACCGAGAATGACGATCCGCAGCCGCAGGTCGTCTGCGCATTGGGATTGCGGATTATGAACTGCGCTCCCTGCAGATCTTCCTTGTAGTCGATCTCGGCGCCCATCAGGTACTGGACGCTCATCGGGTCCACGATCAGCTTTACGCCCTGGTTCTCGACCTGGCTGTCACCCTCCTCGATGGTCTCGTCGAAGGTGAAACCGTACTGGAAGCCCGAGCAGCCGCCGCCGGAGATGAATACGCGCAGCATCAGGTTGGGATTGGCCTCCTCCCTGATCAGTTCGCCGACCTTGCTGGCCGCCGCGTCGGTGAAAACGATGGGTGGCGGCGGTGCGCTGCCGCCGGTTACCGGATTTTCTGTCTGCATGTCCTGTCGTCCTGCTCAGCTCTCCGCCGCAGCGGCTGCCGATTCGTCGAGTTTCGCCGTCTGCTCCAGCAGCGGCACCTGGCCTTCGGGCTGATGCACCAGCTTGCCGTTGATCTCGGCGCCGATAGCCATCTCGATCAGATTGTAATACACATTGCCAATGACACGCGCGGTCGGGCCGAGTTCCACGCGCTGGTTCGCGAATACGTCGCCGCGGACGATGCCGTTGAGAACGACGTAAGGCACCGTAACGCCGCCGTCGACATTGCCTCCCTCGCTGATGGAAAGCGCCGATTTGCTGTCCGGGTCCGCGGTCACACTGCCGTTCACGGTACCGTCCACGTGGCAACCGCCCGAGAAATGCAGGTCGCCACTGATGCGGCTATTTGCGCCCACCAGCGTATCGACGACCGTGTGCCTGCGTTGTTTCCGTCCTAGCATGTGTACCTCCACGGGCCGCAATGCGGCAAAAAAATCAGCCCTGGCTCGTCGTCCAGGCAAAACTCTCTTCGATGCTCGAAATCGAGCGCGTCTTCGACTGGACCTCGACCTTTACGCGCTGCGGCGTGAAACCGTCGGGCAGGACGACCTGCCGGTTGAAATCCTGGAAATAGCGAAACGAAAAAGCCCACGCGGACTCGCTGTCCTCGGGGAGCAACTCCGCGTAACTGAAGGTCTTTTCGACCCCGTCGAGGTCTCCTTCGATCGTGAGATTGACGTTGCCCGAGACCTTGCGGTCGTGCTTGAGCGCCTGCACCAGCACCAACCGTATGTTGTATTCGCGCTCGTTCCTGCCGCGCGTCAGCTTCAGATCCTGCACGCGCAGGCCCTTGTTGCCGTCGGCGGGCGATACGATGCCGCGGTAGAACGCGATGGCGTCGCGCTGCTCCTGGATCTTCGCCTGCAGCTCGGTGAGGCTCGCCTCAACCTCCCTGTAAGCCTCGCGGTCGATATCGCGGTGTGTCTCGAGCATCGCGACCTGCTCTTTGAGCGCACCGATCTCGTCCTCGAGCGTTTCGATGTGCTGTTCGTAGTCGCGGCGCTCGCTGGCCGCGTCGACGAGGTCGTAGCCGGCCTGGATCCTGCCGAATTCGTAGACCAGGTAGCCGCCGACGACCACCAGCGCGACGATCGCAAGTCGCGTCGCCCAAAAGCGCACGGGGCTGTGCAACTGCAGTGGTGAATGTCGCGACACGGCTGCTCGTCAGTACCGGGAAAGACGTTATGTTACGCGGAGCCCCGGGCAAACAGAAGTGCGGCAGGTCACGTTTACGGCGCCATAATGCAAACCGGTTCACATTCTGGATAATGCGCACATGAGCGACAATTACCTCTGGTTGAAAGCCCTGCACGTCACCTTCATGGTGAGCTGGTTCGCGGGCCTCATCTACCTGCCGCGGCTGTTCACCTACCATGCCCGAGCCGACGATGCTCCCGGCCGCGAGCGTTTCCAGGCCATGGAGATGCGGCTGTTCGTGGTGATGACGATCGGGGCCGCGTTGACGGTGATCCTCGGGTACATCCTCGTGGTGACCAACACGGCCCTCGTCGCGGCAACCTGGTTTCGGCTGAAGTTACTGCTGGTCATCGGATTGGCGGTCTACCACTACCGTTGCTACCGCTGGATCGTGAAGCTCCGCGACGAGACCGGGCCGCGCGATACGGGGTGGCTGCGCTGGTTCAGCGAGATACCCGCGGCTTTCCTGCTCGCAATCGTGCTGCTGGCCGTCGCCAAGCCGTTCTGATCACTCCCCGTCTTGCGTGAGCCGCGCGATGTCCTTGTCGAACACCACGCGCCAGCGCTTCGGCCACCACCGCGGCCGCGGCGGTAAACCCTTCGGGTACACGGTCGAGCCGAGCTCGTGCAGCGCGCAGGCGTACACCCTGCGCTTGAAATAGATCACCTCGTTGACCGGCCGCCAGAATTCGACCCAGCGTGCCCGGTCGAATTCGGGCACCTCGGCGACGTCGAAGCGCAGCTTTTCGGGCGCAGCGGCGAGACGCAACATGAACCAGCGCTGCTTCTGGCCGATACACAGGGGTGAGCTGTTGCGGCGGATGAACTTCTCGGGGAGGCGATAACGCAGCCAGTCGCTGGTGACGCCCAGCAGCTCCACGTCGGACGGCTCGAGCCCGACTTCCTCGTGCAGCTCGCGGAACATCGCCTCTTCGGCGTCTTCGCCGCGCAGCATGCCGCCCTGCGGGAACTGCCATCCCTTGCCGCCGATACGACCGCCAATCAGCAATTTGCCACGGTCGTCGGTGAGGATGATCCCTACATTCGCGCGGAATCCCTCATCATCGATCCAGTCGCTATTCATCGCAACCGTATTAAACTCTTCCACTGCCTGTAACTTTACACCAATCGAACGCCTTCAGGAGTCATCTTTGCCTGCGACCCGATCGATACTGCTGTTCGCGGGACTCGCCCTCGTCTCTGCCGGCGCCCTGCTGCTCGCACTGGGTTCCGGCAGTGCGAACATCGGCATCGCCGAGAGCCTGGCGGTGCTGTGGGGCGAGGCGCCGGAGAAGGTTCGCACGCTCGTCGTCGACCTGCGGCTGCCGCGTGCGCTGAGCGCATTCGCGGTCGGCGGCCTGCTCGCGGTCGCCGGCGTGCTGATGCAGGTCCTGCTGCGGAACCCGCTGGCCGAGCCCTATATTCTCGGCACCTCCGGCGGCGCCGCGGTGGCGGCGCTGATCTGTATGCTGTTCGGCCTGTCCAGCTTCGCCGTCGATACCGCCGCATTCGGCGGCGCCATGGGCGCTACCCTGCTGGTGTTTTCGATCGCACACGGCACCGGCGCGTGGACGCCGGCGCGGCTCCTGCTGACCGGCGTAGTGCTCGCCGCCGGCTTCAGCGCGGCGACGACCTTGTTGCTGGCGCTCAGCCCGGACCAGCAGCTGCGCGGCATGCTGTTCTGGCTGATGGGCGATCTCAGTTTCGCTTACGAACCGGCAAGGGAGCTGTGGCTGCTCCTGGGGCTGACTGTCGCCGCGACGCTGGCCGCAAGGCACCTCAACGTGCTCGCCCGCGGCGAGCTGCAGGCCGCGATCGTGGGCGTGCCGGTGACGGCTTTTCGCTACCTGATCTTCGCGGCGGCCTCGCTCGCCACGGCGTTCGCGGTTACCAGTGTCGGCGTCATCGGCTTCATCGGCCTCGTCATACCGCACCTGATACGCATGTTTGCCGGCAGCGACCACCGTATCGTCGTGCCGGCATCGGCTCTCGCGGGCGGCGCGTTGCTCGTCATCGCGGACACACTCGCCCGGACCGTGCTGGCGCCGCGGCAGCTTCCTGTCGGTGCCTTGACAGCGGCCATCGGCGTGCCGCTGTTCCTGGTCCTGATGAGCCGCAGCCGGCAGTACCGCCAGTTGGGCTAATACCAGCGGGCGCGTTCGGCGAGCCTGACCGCGTCGGCTTCGTAGAGACCGAAGACCGCGGCGTTGCGGCGCTTGTCCGGCGCCAGGAACGGGTGCGGCGGCACCGACTCGTTCGCCGGGCCGAGACCGATCAACTCCGCCAGTGCTTCCTGCGCAAGTGGGCCGGCGAGCCACTCGGCGAGTCGGCGCGCCGCGTCCGGGCTGCGCGCATGGCGATTAACGCCAACCGCGACGACATCGAAGTAACCGGGTAGCGGCGAGGTCGCCGCGACCGTCGACCGGCCGAAGTCATGAAACGCGAGGCCGGATACCACGGCCGGCCCGCAAGTTCCCTCCTCGACCGCTCGCAGCAGCTCCGACTCGGATTCGAACGGCGGCAGCGCGAGGTTCGCGATCCAGCCGCGGACGATCATCTCGGCCGGCCGCAGCCCGTGATCCGCTATCAGGCCGGCGATCAGGGTCCGGTTGACGGCGAGCGACGCGGCGGAGAGACACAGCCGTCCCCGGAATTCGGGCCTGGCGAGATCTTCGAAGGCCTCGATCGCATCGCAGTCCGCCTGCCGTTCCTCGCTACAGGCCACGCGTACTGGACTGAAGCCGATCGCAGTCCAGTAGTCGTCCGGGTCGCGCAGCCAGCCGGGCACAACGTCCGTTACGCCCTGCGACTGCAGCGGCCGCAGCGCGCCCTCGTCGGCTGCGCGCCAGATACCGTGAACCGACCGGGTCAGCAGCAGGTCGGCCGGCGGCGATCCCTTGTTCGCGATCACCTCGCCGACGATCTGGTGCTCGGGCCGGTGCCTTGCCGTCACCGGGATGCCGGTCTCGCTCGTGAAATCCGCAAACAGGGACGGCAGGTGGCTTTCGTCCTCGAAGGACGCGTACACGACCACGGGCTCCGGCCGCGCCGCCGGTCCGGCCGTCTTCTCCGCGGGACGTTCACAGGCACCGAGTACCAGTGCCGCGATCGCGATAGCGGCAAGCTTCCTCACGCCGCCTCCACGACCACGCGGTCGCGGCCCGCCGCTTTCGCGTCGTACAGCGCGGCGTCGGCGCGCGCGATCAGCGCGTCACCGAGCGACTTCAGGTCGGTCCGGCCCGCACCCGGGTGGAATTCCGCGATCCCGATCGACACGGTGACGGACACGTGCCCGCCGCCGGGCAGCCCGAATGGCGCCGCGGCAACGGCCTGGCGCACCCGCTCCGCAACATGCCGTCCTTCGGCGCTCGTCGTGCGAGGCAGCAGGATCACGAACTCCTCCCCGCCGAAGCGCGCCGCGACGTCGCTGCCCCGCACCTCGGTGTCGACCCGCTGCGCCAGCTCACGCAGCACGGCATCACCGGCCGTATGGCCCCAGCTGTCGTTCACCTGTTTGAAATGGTCCACGTCCAGCATCATGCAGACGAGGCTGCGGCCGTCGCGGCACGCCCTCGCCAGCTCTTCTTTCATGCGTGCCTGCAGGTAGCGGCGGTTGTGCCAGCCGGTCAGGACGTCCGTGAATCCGCTGCGCCGCAGCCGCGCCCGGTTTACGGCGTTCTCGATACAGAGCGACGCAACCACGCCGAGGTGCGCCAGGAAGTCACTGGCATGAATCGCCGTGTAGCGGTGCGGGTCGGCGCTGCCGAGATTGATGCTGCCGATCAGCTCGTCTCGGCAGCGAAGCGGAAGCATCGCGATGCTGGCGAGGCCGTCGGGCGAGCCGACGACCAGGCCGTGATCGCAGGCCGCGAACGCTCCCAGCCAGGGCCGCCGCAGCGCGATGTACTGGGGAGCCAGCCCGGCCAGCGTGTCGACGAAGACCAGGTGGGGATTGTTTTCGACGTCCGTCGAGAGCAGCAAGTGGCGGATATCGTGCCCCGGATCGCAAAGCACGACGCTCACCGAGCGGAGATCGAAGCTCTGCCTGAGGCCTTCGGTCATTTCATGCAGCAGGGCGTCCAGGTCAGGCGCCTGCAGCAGCTGGATCTCGCGTTGCTGCGAGGACCGGAGCTTCTCGTCGTTCCGCCGCACCTGCGCCGTCAGCGCTTCGAGCCGCCGTTCGGCTTGCGCGAGTTTGAGCTCGAGTTCGTCTGCGGACGGCATGTAACAGGGATCCTTCAGGCCGGCGAACGATGCTTTTACCAGAATCGGAACGCTTCGTCGCACGACCGGCCCGCAGAACGGGCGAGGCGTCAGCTGCGCAGTGCCAGGTACTCCCGTCCCCGCTGCATCAGCTCGACGAATCCCTGTTCGTCGCCGCTCGCAACCAGCTCCCGGATGCGCCCGGCTGCATCGACCAGCGCATCGAGCGGTCCCAGGCCGAAGCGGTTGAGATGCTGGATCTCGAAATACAGGTGCGGGTTGTCCCGCGCCACGTCGCCCGACACCAGTAACTGCGAATCGAACGTCGTCGAGGACATGCGGGCCAGTTTCGGCGCCGCCTCACCGCTCTCGGCAAGCGCGGTGAAAAAGGCGATATTCAGCGCGTGCGACAGGCCGAGCACATAGGCGATCAGGCGATCGTGATCTTCGAGCCCCATATCCAGCTGCTCGACCATCGTCGCCGCGAACAGGGCCTTCGCCTCCGCGGTCGCCTCGGCCGAACCCGCATCGCAGACGATCAGGTGGCGCCCGGATAGCAGCCGCGTGTTCGGACCGAACATCGGGTGCAGCGACGTCACCTTGCATCCTGCCTGCTGCAGCTCGCGAAGGCCGTCGACCAGGGGCGTCTTTAGCGAACCGATGTCGAAGACCAGGCCCGTCGGGTTCAGCACTGCGAGCTGTGCGAGTATGCGGCCGGAAACCGCGAGCGGCGTCGCGACGACGATGACGTCATAGTCGACGCCGGCGTCGGTCCAGTTGCGGAAGACGCCCGGCGCATCGTCAGCCGAAGCGTCCGCGACAGTCGTGTCGAAGCCCTGGCTGGCGAAAAAATCGACGAACCAGCCGCCCATCTTGCCCGCGCCGCCAATGATGAGCACGCGCCTGCCGTTGCCCTGGCCTTCGGCCACGACCCGATCGCGCTCCTGGCTGGCCAGCGACGAACGGATCAACTCGCTGAGTATCGATTCGGCCAGCTCGGGGTCGACACCTATCTTCTCGGCCTGGGCCCTGCCCCTGTCGATGACGACTTTCTCGCGTGCAAAGTCTCGGGTCGCCGTCCCCTCGGAGAGTTTGCTGAGACCGATTTCGCCGACGATGCGCTGACGTTCAGCGATCAGGTCGATGATCTGACGATCGACGTCCGAGAGCGCGTCGCGAAGATTTTCCAGGCTCATTGTTTTCCGGGCGCCCGTGCTGCTCCATCAATCCATTCCTTTTACAGGACTCCGGCGAACCTGGGCAAGCCGCGGCGGCACATCAGTCGTCGTGACGGTGGCGCCGCTTTTTCTTCGAGTGCCCTCGTGCATCGTAGTGGTGCCGATCGTGATCGTGCCGGTAGCTGCGCTCCCAGCGATAGATTTCGTACAGCTGCCACCAGGCGAGGTGATAGTCATGACGCCGCGACGTATGCCGGTACCAGGAGCGGAACCCGCGGTCGTGCCTGAGCCAGCGCGGCATGTGCCGGTCCCGGTGCGTGCGAACGTGCGCCTGGCGCGGCTGGTAGTGATCGTAGCCGCGTTCGTGTGCCGAGGCCGTCGGCGCCGCTGCGAGGCAGAGGCCGCCGACGATTGCGAGCGTGCAGATTGACTTGAACATGATGACCTCCGTTGCCGTGGGTTTCGGGGCCAGATTAGGTGCTGCCGCATGAACCGACCCTTAATACAAGCCCTTGTTTTGATTAATTTTATGAACGCGCGATGAACGCGGCGCCGGGGCCTTGCGTGGGGGGCTTTGCGCCGGGACCTCGCGCGGGGCAGCACTGTCGCTTGGCGGGCAATCGTGCGAATATCCCGGCTGCTTTCGAACAACGCATGCAATCAAGGGGCGGAGCGAAATCACGATGAAGACACGCGCAGCGGTAGCCTGGGAGGCCGGCAAGCCTCTCGAAATCGAAGAGATCGACCTCGAGGGACCGAAGGCCGGCGAAGTTCTCCTCAGAAACGTCGCGACCGGCGTGTGCCACACCGATGCCTTCACGCTGTCGGGCGAGGATCCCGAGGGCCTGTTCCCGGCGATACTGGGGCATGAGGGCGGCGCCGTGGTGGAGGAAATCGGCGCCGGCGTAACGTCGGTTTCGGTCGGCGACCACGTGATCCCGCTGTACACGCCCGAATGTGGCGAATGCAATTTCTGCACGTCCGGCAAGACCAACCTGTGCCAGGCGATTCGTGTTACGCAGGGCCGCGGCCTGATGCCCGACGGCACTTCGCGATTCTCCCTGAACGGCAATCCGATACATCACTACATGGGCACCTCCACCTTCAGCGAGTACACGGTGCTGCCGGAGATCGCCGTCGCAAAGATAAGCAAGCAGGCGCCGCTGGAGAAAGTCTGCCTGCTGGGCTGCGGCATCACGACCGGCATCGGCGCGGTCCTCAACACGGCAAAGGTGGAGCCTGGCGCGACGGTCGCGGTGTTCGGGCTCGGCGGCGTGGGCCTGAGCGCCATACAGGGGGCAACCATGGCCAGGGCGGGCCGCATACTCGCCATCGATATCAATCCCGACAAGTTCGAGCTTGCGAAACAGCTCGGCGCGACCGACACGGTCAATCCGCGCGACTACGACGCACCGATACAGGAGGTGATCGTGGAGCTCACCGGCGGCGGCGTGGACTACTCTTTCGAGTGCGTGGGCAACGTAAATCTCATGCGCTCGGCGCTCGAGTGTTGCCACAAGGGTTGGGGCGAATCGGTCATCGTGGGTGTCGCGGGTGCCGGCCAGGAGATCTCGACGCGCCCGTTCCAGCTGGTCACGGGACGCGTCTGGCGCGGCACGGCTTTCGGCGGCTGCAAGGGGCGCTCGCAGCTGCCTGGCATGGTCGACCAGTACATGAACGGCGAGATCAGGATCGACGAATTCATCACCTACACGATGCCGCTCGAGGATATCAACAGGGCCTTCGATCTGATGCACGAAGGCAAGAGCATCCGCTCCGTCATCCACTACTGATACGCAGCTGCCGTGACCCGCGTCGCCGTCGCCACGACTTCCGCGATCGCCGCCGACGCCGCCCGTGAGGTCGCGGCCGCGGGCGGCAACGCCGTGGACTGCGCGCTCGCGACTGCCCTCGTTTCGATGAACACGGAACCCGGCGTCTGTGCCCTGGCCGGCGGCGCCTACGTCACCGTGTGGGCGCCGGGCCACGACCCCGTCACCTTCGACGGCAACCATGCCGTGCCGGGCCGTGGCGTCCCCGCCGACGAACGCAACGGCGGCAAGGTGGACGTTCGCCTCGACTACGGCGGCGGCGTTTCGACCATCGTGGGCGCCGGCTCGGTTGCGGTTCCCGGTGCGCTGGCGGCGGTCGAGAAAGCCTGGCAGCGCTTCGGCAGCCTGCCGTGGAGGGAATTGCTGCAGCCGACCATCGACGTCGTCCGCGCCGGTTTCCCCCTGCCCGCTGCCTGTCATTATTATCTCGGCTACAGCGGCGAACTGATCTTCGGTCGCAGCCGGGACGGCTACGCCGCGCTGCACGACGAAGCCGGCCGGCTTCGCGAGCGCGGCTCCCCGATTCACGTGCCGCACCTCGCGGACAGTCTCACGGCAATCGCCGATCGCGGCGCCTCGGTTTTCTACGAGGGTGAGCTGGCCGCTGCGATCTCCGCACACGTTCGCGACGGCGGCGGCGCAATGACCCGGGCGGATCTCGCCGCTTACGAAGCAATCGAGCGGCCGGCACTCGTTGCCGATATCGATGACTGGCACATTGCCACCAACCCACCGCCCGCCGTCGGCGGCGCGGTACTGACGGCTATGCTGCTCGCCTGCGGCGACCTGCACGCGAACGACTGGGACAGCCGATCGCTCGACAAACTCATACGTGTGCAGCGGGCGTGCCTCGACTTTCGCCGCGATCGGCTCGACATCGCCGACGACGTCGACGCCGCAGCGGCGGAACTCATCCTGGCGGCGCAACAGGAGCAGTTCCTGTCGCACTGGTCTTCGTCGTCGACGGTGCACACGTCGGCGGTCGACGACGCCGGCATCGGCTGCGCGATAACCGCGTCGTCCGGCTACGGCGCTGGCGAGATGCCGGCCGGCACGGGGCTGTGGCTGAACAACGGCCTGGGCGAGATCGAACTCAACCGGCGAGACGTCGAGTCACGCGAGCCGGGCGAGCGCCTGCCGTCGAACATGGCGCCGACCGTTGCACGCAGCAGTGACGCGACCATGGCCATCGGTTCGCCGGGCGCCGATCGCATTACCACGGCCATGCACCAGGTACTGGTCAATGCCCTGCAATTCGGCATGCCGCTCTCCGAGGCGATCGCGCATCCCCGCGTCCACGTCGACACCTCGGGCGAAACCGACCGCCTGCGCGCCGAGCCGGGGCTGGATCTGCCGGAACTCGACCTGCCGTTGCAGACGTTCCCCGGGATCAATATGTATTTCGGGGGCGTGAGCGTCGCCACTTTCGACCGCAACGCCGGCTTCGAGGTGGCAGCGGACCCGCGCCGCGAAGGCGGCGTGTTCCTGACCGATACGTGATCCCGTGCCGGTCGTTTGGTAGTCTGCGCCGCTGGTGACAGCGCCACCGTCACCGCTGTGGAGAACGGATTGAGCAACCCTTATCTTGCGCATCAACTACCCGGAGAGTTGCCGGGTGACCCCATGCACTGGGCCGCGGCGTGGCTCGACGAAGCCACCAGGCAATGCGTGCAGCGCAACCCGAATTCGATGACGCTCGCTACCGTGGGCAATGACGGGCAGCCTTCGGCCCGCGTCGTGCTGTGCAAGGACTTCGTGCCGGATCCCGGCTATGCCGTCTTCTACACCAATTACAAATCGCGAAAGGTCGCAGAGCTCGTCGCGAACCCGCGGGTGGCCGCCACGTTTCACTGGGACGCGCTCGGCCGCCAGGTGCGCATCGAGGGCATCGCGGTCTTTTCGCCCGCCGCAGAGAGCGATGCCTATTTCGCCAACCGCGACCGGGGCAGCCAGCTGGGTGCGTGGGGTAGCGACCAGAGCGCGGCACTCGCTTCGCGGGAGGCGTTGTTCCTGCAGCTCCGTGAGCGGGCGCGGGATCTCGGACTGAACGTCAGCGACGACCTGCAGTCCATAGAAAGCGGTGACCGTGCTGTCATTCCCCGGCCCGGGCACTGGGGCGGAGTGCGCATTTGGGCGAGCGCGGTGGAGCTATGGATCGAAGGGCAGGATCGCATTCATGACCGCGCACGCTGGCAACGCCGCCTCGATCGAGACGCTATCCCGGACTTCGTCGCGGGCGACTGGAAGGGAACACGGCTGCAGCCCTGAGCACGAGAAGCGATGAGCGAACTGATTTCCGAAGAACGCTGCCACTGTCCGTTCTGCGCCGAGCCGATAACGATCGTGGTCGATTTCTCCGCCGGCTCGCAGGTGTATGTCGAGGACTGCCAGGTCTGTTGCCAGCCGATGGAAGTCGCCGTCGGTGTGGACGCTGACGGCTGCCACTCGGTACAGGTGGCGCGTGCGAGCTGAACGCCTTGCGACGGCACTGGTCGCCCTCGTCTGCTGCGAAGCCGCGCTCGCGCAGGTGACGATCACCGAGGGGACGGACATCAACATCGACGTCGCCGCGGACGGCCGCATCGCGATGGACCTGATTGGAGGAATCTGGGTCGTGCCGCAGAAGGGCGGCAACGCAGCGCCCATCGACGCCGGACTGTTGCCGGCGGAACGGCCGCGTTGGTCGCCGGACGCGTCGGCAATCGTCTTCGAAGCACGCTCGGAGCAGCGCAGCGGCCTGTACCTGTATGACTTCGCCGGCAACGAGGTACGCGCACTCGGCGAGGGCCGCTATTCGGACCGGCAGCCCGACTGGCACCCCGACGGTGACCGCCTCGTGTTCGCATCGCAACGGCATGACACCGGCTTCGACCTGTGGGAGCTGGATGTGCCCACCGGACTGACCTGGCGCATAACGACGCTGCCCGGCGACGAGGCCGAGCCTGCCTGGTCGGCGGATGGCCGTAATCTCGTCTACATCCACCATCACGAGGATCGCTGGTCGCTCGTGCTGCGGCGATTCGGTGCGCCCGACCGGGTGCTGGTCAATGCCGAGGAACGCCTGTCCGCGCCGTCCTGGCGCCCCGACGGCAGCCTCGTAACCTTTGCGCGCGAATCCGCAGACGGCGTGACCATGAACATGGTGATCCTGTCGGACCCGCTTCTCGAACGGGTGCTGGTCCAGGACCAGGGGCTGAACGTAGCGCCCGTCGCCTGGCTCGACCGGCAGCAGATGCTGTACACGGCCGACGGCCACATCCGCCGGCGCAATTTCAATTCCTGGGTGTCGAGGACCGTGCCGTTCCGCGCGACGGTCGGCCGCCCGATGGCGCAGGCGCCGAAGACGGTAACGGTGCGCGATCTTGCCGCGGTCGGCGAGCCCGCCGGCAAGCTGGTCATCCGCGCCGCGAGGCTGTTCGACGGTATCGGCGGGGGCTACCGCGAAGGTCTCGACATACTCATCGATGGCGGGCGCATCAGCGCCATCGAACCGCAACGCGACCGCAGCGGCGCAGTGCTGGTGAACATGGGCGACCTGACGGTGCTGCCCGGCTTTATCGACGGCTACGCGGCGCTGCCGGAGGCGGCTGACGAACGCCTCGGCCCCGTGCTGCTGGCATTCGGTGTCACGACGCTCGTCGCAGACCTCGACAAGGCTGAGTCGTTGAACAGCCGCTGGTCCGGCACCGAACTGCCGGGACCGCGCATTCTCGCGGCGCGTGCCGCCGACGCGGCCCGCGAACCGCTGCCGTGGCTCGTCACGGTCGCTGGCGACATGAACGCAGGCATGGAGCAAAGAGCCGCCGTCGAGGGGTGGCAGCAGCAAGGCGTTCCCGTCCTCGCGGAAACCTGGCAGGCAGCGCTTGGCTCGGGCGCGTCCCTGCTGCTCGGCGCCGCCGCGCTGCCCGGCTCACCCGGCGCTCACCAGTACCAGGCCATGAAACTCGCGGCTGGCAACAGCGAACCGATCACGATCGTGTCCGGCCTCGCGGACGCGCAAACGCCGAACCTCGAAGCGCTGCTGGCGTCACGGCAGGCTGGCCTGCTCGGTGACGAGTTCGATCCGGTGCGCCGGTTCTCGGCGCCGCCGCAGCTCACGGGCGGACGGACCACCGTGGTGCTCGGCAGCAAACCCAGCGGCCTGCCGGCGGGTCTCGGGCTACACGCGGAATTCCGCGCGCTCGCGGCCGCCGGGCTGACACCGGAACAGGCGCTGCGCGCCGCCGGGGTGAATGCAGCCGCAGCGCTCGGGCTCGGATTGCAGCTGGGGCGCATCGCGGTCGGCAGCCTGGCCGACCTGGTGATCGTGGACGGCGACCCGCTGGCAGATATCGACGATACCCTCAACGTCGTCGGCGTGGTGCGCAACGGCCGCTTCTTCAGCACCATCGGACTCATCGATCGTATCCGCGCAAACGGGACCGTCGAATTATTTGACAAACCGCGCAAAAACACCTCGTGGCAACGGGCACCCCTTTGAAAAGCGGTGTTTGCGGGGCGCGCCATGCACCTTCCACGCGCGGCGCGTTCCGGGACCAGCGGGTTAATTATATATATTTCAAGGACTTGAGCGAGATTCTGGCGGCGCTGTATTATGTGCGGCGCAGCATTACTGTCGAACTTCTTTACAAACTCGATTTTTGCGCCCTGCCGCGCTATCTGGAGCAAACGCTAAAGCCTTGAAAACCCAACCGCATTTGCCGGGTTGGCACAGGTCTTGCTTTTATAAGCTTGCCCAAGCGAAGTGTAACTGTGCTCGGTGGCACAATCAGGAACAGAAACAGGATTTAGACGCCAGAAGAACAATAATTACAATAACAACAAGATCCAGATCCAACTACTACAATAAAATATCTGTATCCAACCACCGAATTTGCAGTTACCTCTTTTACCAAAAAGAGAAATTAACCCCGCCGCTCACGCCGCGGGGTTTTTTATTGGCGCATGCCGGCGGCATGCTGGCCGCATGCACAGACTCTCGCTGTTCCTGCCGCTCCTGCTGTCCGGCTTTGTTGCCGCCTGCGGTGACACGCCGAGCGACTTCGAAGAAGCGAGCATCACGGACCTGCACGACAGGATGCAACGCGGCGAACTCCGCGCCGAGCAACTGGTCGACTGGTACCTGCAACGCATAGAGGCTATCGACCATGCCGGTGCCGGCCTCAACTCGATCATCGAAGTGAATCCGGACGCGCTCGCGATCGCCCGCTCACTCGACGAGGTTCTCTATTACGAATTCAAGGCCGATCTCATTCGATACCTGGAACAGTCGGGGGTACCGCTGGAATCGCTCGCGGCCGTCATCCGCTTCAACGAGGAGAACGCGGCAACGGTCATGCCGTTCTTCGGGCAGGCCACCCTCGCTCGCCGGGCGCCCTGACACCAGGCGCAGGGCGACGATGGTTGCGAATTGCGACCTGTTCTGCGGTCTGCGGTCCGCGGATATGGCTTAATCACCGCAGTTCCGCGCTACCCGAATCACCGATGTTCAAAGCCGTACGCATCACGATCCTGCTGTTTGTCCTGTTCATGGTCGCCATGGGCACGTGGCTCACGCAGGTCAGGAGCACCGACTGGAACAACAGCCTGTGGGTAAAGGTCTACCCGATCAACGGCGACGGCAGCGAGGCCAGCGAGCGCTACATCGCGGGCCTTAATGTCGACGCCTTTGCGGGCATCGAGACCTTCCTGGCACGCGAAGTCCGCCGCTATGGTCATTCGCTGGAGCGCCCGGTTCGCATCGAACTCGGCAAACCGATTTCGGAACAGCCGCCTGCTATCGAGGAAAGTGCCGGTGCGCTCGGCATCGTATTGTGGTCGCTGAGGATGCGCTGGTGGGTTTCCGGGGTGGCCGGCAACCAGGACCGGATAGACCCCGACGTGCGGATATTCGTGCGCTATCACAGTCCGCAGCGGAGCTTCCCGCTCGAAAACTCGGTGGGCATACAGAAAGGCATGTTCGGCATCGTAAATGCCTACTCGAGCCGCAAGGACCAGGGACGCAACAACGTGGTCATCGCCCACGAGTTCCTGCATACGCTCGGTGCCACGGACAAGTACGACCCCAGGACCGCGATGCCGCTGCACCCGCACGGGCTGGCGGAGCCCGACCGCTCGCCGCTGTATCCGCAAACGCAGGCGGAACTGATGGGCGGGCGCATCCCCGTCTCGAGCGATCAGGCGAAGGTGCCGCCGAGTCTCGGCCACGTCATTATCGGGCCGCTGACAGCACAGGAAATCCGGCTGGTGGATTAGGTCCGTCCACGCTTCCGCTGCAGCGAGCGCTGGGCTAGGCTGTCGGGATGCCTGCTGACGACAAACCATTGCTGGAGGTATCGGCGCTGCGCGTCAGCGTGCCCGGACGGGTGCTGGTCGAAACACTGGACATGACCCTCCGCCGCGGCGAGGTCGTTGCCGTCCTCGGCCGCAACGGCTGCGGCAAGACGCTGTCGCTGCTGACGCTCGCCGGCCTGCGGCAACCCGACGCCGGCGCCGTACGCCTGGACGGCGAATTGATGCACGCGATGCGCAGGCAACAGATCGCCAGGCGGCTGGCGCTGCTGCCGCAGGACACCGACGATATCTTCCCCGCAAAGGTGCTGGATACCGCGCTCGTCGGGCGGCACCCCCATATCGGGCGATTCCGCTGGGAATCGCCCCAGGACTACGCGCGTGCCCGCAAATCGCTGGCCACGGTCGGTATCGCGGATCTCGCGGACCGCGACGTGCTGTCCCTGTCCGGCGGTGAGCGGCGCCGTCTCGCCGTGGCACAGATCCTGACGCAGGCCCCTGACATCTACCTGCTCGACGAACCCACGAACCACCTCGACCCACAGCACCAGGTCGAAACGCTGCAGACGTTCCGCAGCGTTGCCGACGGCGGCGCCGGCATCATTGCGAGCCTGCACGACGTAAATCTCGCCGCCCGCTTCGCCGATCGTTGCCTGCTGTTGTTCGGCGACGGCCGCTGGGAGTTCGGGACGACCGCCGAGGTGCTGGACGAAGCGCGGCTCGAGGCGCTGTTCGGCACGCCCATGGAAGCCGTGAGCTGGCGGGGCCGTCGGCTCTTCGTTGCGGGTGGCGCCAGCCCCTGAGGCGCAGCTCAGTCGACGAAGCCCGCGAGCTGTTCCAGGTAGTGCGCGTGCAGCGCCGGATTGGCGGCCAGCACGGAGCGGGTCTCGAGACCGGGCGGATTGCCGTTGAGATCCGTGAACACACCGCCCGCTTCCGTCACCAGCACCGACAGCGCGGCGATATCGAGTATGTTGACGTCGGACTCGATGACCGCCTCGATTTTGCCCGAAGCCAGCAGGTGGTAATGATAGAAATCGCCGTAGCCGCGAATGCGATCCGCCATGGCGACGATTCCGCCCAGCCTCTCCCACCCGGCGCTCGCGGCGAGGGACTTCAGGTTACCCGTGGAGACGGCGGCCCGTTCCGGATCGTCGATGCTGCTGACCCGGACCCGCTTGCCGTTGACGAAGGCACCGACGCCTTTCTCCGCCCACGCCAGCTCCTCCATCATCGTGCCGCTCGACACGCCCAGCACGATCTCGCCGCTGTGCATCAGTGCGATCTGCGTGGAGAAGAACGGATACTGCCGTACGAAGCCCTTGGTGCCGTCGATCGGATCGACGAGCCATAGATATTCCGCGTCGCCGTGCGTCCGGCCCATCTCCTCGCCGTAAAATCCGTGCTCCGGGAACCGGCCGAGAATCACTTCGCGGATCGCCGCCTCGCATTCGACGTCCGCCTGCGTCACCGGCGTCATGTCGGCCTTGGTCTCGACCGTGAAATTGCCGGCGTAATAATTGCGGCTGATCGTCGCCGCCGCGCGCGCCGCTTCCAGCGCTACGTGGAGATGCTCGGAAGAAAGGGTCTCGTCGTAGCTCGTCACTGGCGTGTCATCGGCTGCTAGCGGCTGAAACGCGGGGCCTCCGGCCGCATGAACACCACCGGTACTTCCGCGAAATACAGCGACTCCTGGACGGTGACGGCGACCCGCAGCACGGCTTCCGGGTCGGCGAACGCCGGGATCGTCACCGTCATCCGCACCGGCGCTTCAGGCGAGACGTCCTGCTCGGCGTTCGCGACGACTTCGTTGCCGTTCAACACCAAGGCGAACGTAGCCTGCGCCAGGGGAAACTCCGAATCGATCGCGAGCCTGGTGTACTGGGCGCCGAGTTCGAGCGGCAGGATAGTCATCTGCAGGTCGTTGTTGGCGAGATCGCACTCACCGCTCTCCCAGCGGCAGTTCGAACGCACGACCAGCGGATAGGCGGCGCCCGGCTCCGCGACCTGCGCCTGCTCGCCAACTATCTGGCCTACGGCAAACCACGCCAGGATTGCGAGGATGGGCGCCACGATCATGGCGATGACGACATGTTTGTTTTTCCACATGGGTTAGGGCCTGTTGATAATCAGCCGGTCGCCGCAGCGGCGGCCATTTTTGTGCCACGCAAGGCGCAGCGAGCGAAGCGTAGCACCGCTACGTAAGCGAGCTGCAACGAAGCGTGGCGGAAAAATGGCCCCGCCCCGAAGGGTTGCGCCCGAAAAGGCCCCGGGCGGCGTTGCTCGTCGTACATTTGATGGCACCAAATCTCTCTCCTCGCGCCTCGCCCGAAGCCTTTTCGGGCAGCAATGCGGCAATCGGCTGATTGTCAACAGGCCCTAATCTTAGCGCAAAAAAAAGGGGGCATTGCTGCCCCCTTTCCTCAGGCCGAGAATGCGTCTCAGTGATCGAGACTGACGGCCGCACCGGCGCCATGCGGCACGCGGATGTCTTCGACGATGTGCTGGATGTGCTCCGGTGGCGGCGCCGTTACCTTGGACACGCCATAAGCAACCGCGAAGTTGACCAGGGCACCGATCGCGCCGAACGCGTTCGGCTCGATGCCGAGGAACCAGTTCGGCTGCATGTCACCGAGGTACGACGTGCTGGCGATGAACATGATGCCCGTATGCTGGAATACGTACAGCAGTGTCACGCCGATACCGGCAACCATGCCTGCGATAGCACCTTCCTTGTTCATGTTCTTATTGAAGATGCCCATCATCAGCGCCGGGAAGATCGACGATGCCGCCAGGCCGAAGGCCAGGGCCACGGTACCCGCTGCGAAGTCCGGTGGGTTGAACCCGAGGTAGCCGGCGAGCAGGATTGCGAAGGCCATCGCGATACGACTGGCCAGCAGTTCCTGCTGCTCGGTGACATCCGGTTTGAACACGCCCTTCAGCAGGTCATGGGATATCGCCGAGGATATCGCGAGCAATAATCCTGCAGCTGTCGACAATGCCGCTGCGAGACCACCGGCCGCGACCAGCGCGATAACCCAGTTCGGCAGGCCCGCAATTTCCGGGTTGGCCAGTACCATGATGTCGCGGTCGATCTTGGTTACCTCGTTGACGTTCGGATCGGCCGCGTAAACGATCTCGCCGTCGCCGTTCTTGTCTTCGAACGCGAGCAGGCCGGTCTCTTCCCACTTCCTGACCCACGTCGGACGCTCTGCGTACACGAGATTCGTGCCGTCGGGATGGTTGATGGTCTCGACGAGGTTGAGTCGAGCCATCGCGGCGACTGCCGGTGCCGTCGTGTACAGGATGGCGATGAACACGAGCGCCCAGCCGGCCGAGCTGCGTGCGTCCTTGACCTTGGGAACCGTGAAGAAACGGATGATGACGTGCGGCAGGCCCGCGGTGCCGATCATGAGCGACATCGTGTACACGAACATATTGAGATAACTCAATCTCGCCTGTGTCGTGTACTGCGCAAACCCGAGGTCAGTCAGTACCTGGTCGAGCCGGTCGAGCAGGTAGACCTCGCTGCCCGACATCGTCGAGCCGAGACCTAATTGCGGGATCGGGACGCCCGTGAGCTGCATGGAAATGAAGATCGCCGGGATCGTGTAGGCAAAAATCAGTACGCAATACTGAGCGATCTGCGTATAGGTGATGCCCTTCATGCCGCCGAGTACCGCGTAGACGAACACGATACCCATGCCGATCACCAGGCCGACGTTGTAGTCGACCTCGAGGAAGCGCGAGAACGCGACGCCGATGCCCTTCATCTGGCCGATAACGTACGTCACCGACGCGATGATGAGGCAGATGACGGCCACGATGCGGGCGGTCTTCGAATAGTAGCGATCACCGATGAACTCGGGAACCGTGAACTTGCCGAACTTGCGCAGGTACGGTGCGAGCAGCATCGCGAGCAGCACGTAACCGCCGGTCCATCCCATCAGGAATAACGAACCGCCATAGCCCATGAAGGCAATGAGGCCGGCCATCGAGATGAACGATGCGGCGGACATCCAGTCGGCTGCCGTCGCCATGCCGTTTGCAACGGGATGGACGTGGCTGCCTGCGACGTAGAAATCCTTGGTTGTCGAGGCGCGTGACCAGATCGCGATGCCGATATAGAGCGCGAAGGTCAGTCCGACAACCAGGTAGGTAGTTGCTTGTAGTGACATTATCTTTTCCCCCTAGACGTCTTTGTCTTCGTGCACGTCATGCGCGCGATCGAGCTTACTCATGCGATTGGCGTAGAAGAAAATCAACGCGACGAATGTGTATATCGATCCTTGATTCGCGAACCAGAAACCGAGCTTGTACCCACCCAGCGATATGCTGTTGAGAGGCTCGACGAGAATGATTCCGAAGCCAAAGGACACGACAAACCAGATTGCGAGGCAAAGCGTTATTAGACGCAGATTTGCCTTCCAGTAGTCAGCTTTCTGAGACATACGTCCCCCTTATGATGCTTTTATTGGATTTGTCACCCGCGCAATCTATCAAACGGGTTCCAAGCGGCATTACAGACTTTAGTCGTAGGTTGCTTTCCGAGGCACCGTCAGGCAGCGGGTGATAACCTGAAAAACCTTAACAAAATCCAGAGCTTATCAAGGGTCCGCGGAACCCCGCAGGCGTCCCGTATCGCCCGCGTTCGACGATAGTAGTAGACTGTTCGCAGAACTACAGAGCGTCCGGACAAGGGCGCCGCAAACCAACAAGCGGGGAGATCTCTGGGTTGATCAGCTGGTGGGCGCTGCTGTTGTTGTCGCTGGGCTATGTCTCACTCCTGTTCGCGATCGCGCACTGGGGGGACAAGGCTGACCCGAGCCGTTTTTCCGGATCCGCGCGTGCGACGATTTACGGCCTTACGCTCGCCGTGTACTGCACTTCCTGGACCTTCTACGGCGCCGTGGGCACCGCGGCGCAGAACGGCTGGGGCTACCTCCCGATCTACCTGGGACCGATGGCCGTCATCTTCTTCGGCTGGGGCATGATTCACCGCATCATCACGGTGAGCAAACGGCAGAACCTGACGTCGATCGCGGACTTCATTGCCGCGCGATACGGCAAGGCGCGCAGTCTTGCCGTGCTGGTTACCGTACTGGCGACGATCGGCTCGATCCCGTACATCGCGCTGCAGCTCAAAGCGGTGGTTGCGGGCTTCGATATCGTTTCCAACTACGCAGCCGCGGGCGCCGCCGAGAATGACACCGCGTTCGTGTTTGCCGCTGCGCTCGCCGTGTTTGCCATACTGTTCGGCACACGCAAGATCGACGTCACGGAGCACCACGATGGCCTGATGCTGGCGGTCGCTTTCGAGTCGGTCATCAAGCTGCTGGCTTTCGTCGCCGTAGGCCTGTTCGCATGGTCGCTGCTCAGCGGCACGCCTGCCGCCTCGCCCGAGTCGGCCGCGCGCGCCGCCGCGGTATTCAGGCTCGATCACATGCCCGACATGTTCGTCACGCAGCTGATCCTGGCCAGCGCGGCAATCTTCTGCCTGCCGCGCCAGTTTCACGTCGCCGTGGTGGAGGCCTACGAGGACGCCAACATCCGGCCGACGCGCTGGTCGTTCCCGCTGTATTTGCTGATTTTCTCGGCGTTCGTCATCCCGATAACGATCGCCGGGCTCAAGATCCTGCCGCCCGGCGAGTTCAGCGGCGATGCCTTCGTCCTCGCCCTGCCCATGCAGGGAGAACACACCCTGCTCACGATGCTGGCGTTTCTCGGCGGTTTCTCGGCCGCGACGAGCATGGTGATTGTCGCCAGCGTCGCGCTGTCCACCATGATCAGCAACGAGATCGTCATCCCGGCACTGATGAGTATCAAGATGCTGGGTTTGTCCGAGCGCGAAGACTACACGCGCATCCTGATGCACGTACGCCGGGGGGCGATCATCGGCATCGCCGCACTCGGCTACCTGTACCTCGAGGCCACGGACCAGTCCGCGGCGCTGGCGTCGATCGGGCTGCTTTCGTTTGCGGCGGCCGCGCAATTCGCGCCGCTGATCGTGTTCGGGCTCTACTGGTCGGGCGCAACGCGCACCGGTGCCATTGCCGGCCTGTGCACCGGTTTCGTACTGTGGTCGTACACGCTGTTCCTGCCCAACCTCGCGCGCGCCGGCGCCTTCAGCGATGCATTCATCACAGAGGGGCTGTTCTCGCAGGCGTGGTTGCGCCCGGAAGCACTGCTCGTGGACATGCAGAGCAATTCGCTGACCCACGGCGTCGCCTGGTCACTGGGTGCCAACATTCTCGTGAATGCACTGATTTCGATGATGACGCGGCAGTCGCTGGTCGAGAAGATCCAGGCCCGGACCTTCGCCGGGCCCGCCAGCGGCTTCGGGCCCGTGCGGGCGGCGGTCGCCCGCCACGATATCACCAACGTGGATCTGCGCTCGCTCGCTGAACGCTTCCTGGGCGTTCACAACGTGGAACGCTCCTTCGCCGATTTCTCGGCATCGACGGGCATCGACCTGAACTCCTCGGGCCCGGCGGACAGGCGGCTACTGCTGTTCACCGAGCGCCTCATCGCCGGCGCCATCGGCGCATCCTCCGCCCGCGTCGTCATGACCGCCGCATTGCGCAAGACGGGCACGGAGATCGGCGATGTCGTGTTGCTGCTGGACGAAACCTCACAGGCGCTGACCTTCAACCGGCGCCTTCTCGACGCGACGCTGGAGAACATCACCCAGGGCGTCAGCGTTGTCGACGCGTCGCAGCGCCTGATCGGCTGGAACAGCCGCTACGAGCAACTCATGAACTACCCGCCGGGCATGGTGCACGTCGGAGAATCGATCATCGACCTGATTCGCTTCAACGGCGAACAGGGCCGCTTCGGCAGCACCGACGTCGAAGACGAGATCAAGAAGCGCATCAAGCATATTCGCTCCGGCACGCCGTACAGGTACCAGAGCAACTTCATCGACGGCAAGGTCATCGAGATCAGCGGCCAACCGATGCCCGGCGGCGGCTACGTAACGACCTACACGGACATCACCGATTCCAAGAACGTCGAGAGTGAGCTCGTAGAATCCAAGGCCATGCTCGAACAACGCGTCGCGGACCGCACCGCCGAACTCGAGAAAACCATGACGGCGCTGGAGCAGGCCAAAGCCCAGGCCGAAGATGCCAACGCATCGAAGACCCGCTTCCTCGCGGCCGCGGCGCACGATCTCTTACAACCGCTGAACGCCGCCAAGCTGTTCGCGGCCTTGCTGAACGAGCATCGCGACAACATGCCGTCCGAGCAGCAGAGTCTCGTCGAGCGCGTCGAGAGCAGCCTCATCGCAGTCGAGGACCTGCTGGGAGCACTGCTCGACATCTCCCGACTGGACACGTCCGCGCCCGTACCCAAGCCCGAGGTGTTCCCCGTCACCGACATCTTCAAGGCGATCGAAACGCAATTCTCCGCTGCGTTCGTGGAGGACGGGCTGAAATTGCGATTCGCGAAGTCCTCACTCTACGTGCGCTCCGATCCTGCGATGCTGCGGCGCATCGTGCAGAACTTCGTCAGCAACGCACGCCGCTACACGCCTGCCGGAGGCGTGCTCGTCGGCTGCCGCCGACGCGGCGACCGCGTCGCCATCCAGGTCGTGGATACAGGTATCGGTATTGCGCCGGAAGACCAGAAAGTCGTGTTCGACGAATTCAAGCGCCTGGCCAAGCGCGGCAAGGGCACGAAGCGCGGCCTGGGACTCGGCCTCGCCATTGTCGATCGCATCGCGAAGCTGCTCGATCACGAGATCCGGATGCGCTCCGACATCGACCGGGGCAGCCTATTCGAAGTGCTGGTTCCGCTCGCCGACCGCGCCGACGCAGTGCCCACAGTCAGGAGCTTCATCGACAAGGCGCCGGCTTCGTCACTGGACGGAACGATCATACTCTGTGTCGACAACGAGCATTCGATCCTGGAGGGCATGCAGGGTCTGTTGAGCAAGTGGGGCGCCAATCCCCTGATCGCGAATAATTCGGAAGCGGCCCTGGAACACCTGCGCAAGCTCGGCAGCAACGGCGGCGGCTGGCCGTCGATTCTGCTGGTCGACTACCATCTCGACGACGATGTCACCGGCATCGAAGTCATCAAGGAACTGCGCTCACACGCCAAGACACACATTCCGGCGATTATCGTCACCGCCGATCACACGCAGACGGTCCGGGAGGAGATCCGGAACTCGGGCCACGCCCTGCTGCAAAAGCCGATCAAGCCGGCCGCACTGCGCGCCCTGATGTCGCGCATCCTGAGCCGCCACTAGCCGCGCAGCAGTCTACTCGACCAGCAACAGCCCGGGCTCCTTGGTATTCAGCCGCTGCACCGCGAGGACGGCCTGGGTACGGTTCGTCACCTGCATCTTGCGCAGTATCGCGGTCACGTGCGCCTTTATCGTCGCCTCCGAGACGCCGAGCTGGTAGGCGATCTGTTTATTCAGCAGTCCTTCGCCCAGCATCATCAGCACCCTGAACTGGTGTGGCGTCAGCGCGCTCATCGCGGTCGCGATGCGCGCCTCCTCGGTGTCGAGCCCTTCCGCGCCCAGGTCGATATTCTCGGGCAGCCAGACCTCACCCTGGAGAATGGCGTCGATCGCGGCTTCTATCGTACGGATCGGCGACGACTTCGGGATGAAGCCGCTGGCGCCGTGCTGGATCGCACGCCGGATGACCGAAGGGTCATCCACCGCCGACACGACCACGGTCGGCAGTGACTCGTGGTTGTTGCGCATGTAAGCCAGCGCCGAGAAGCCGCTGACGCCGGGCATGTGCAGGTCGAGAAACAGCAGGTCCGCATCGGGGTGCGCCTCTACGACCTCGTACAGGCTAGCGAGGCTGTCTGCCTCGTGAATCACGGCGCCCGGCACGCAATTGTGGATTGCGTGAATCAGCGCCTCCCGGAACAGGGGATGATCATCCGCAACGATGAAGTTACTGCTGTCGGACTGTGTCACGGTCGTCTCGTGTCCTTACCCTCTGTTCTTTCGATTTTCGATCAGGTGCTCGACGACGCTTGGATCGGCGAGCGTCGATGTATCGCCGAGATTGCTGTAGTCGTTTTCCGCGATCTTCCGGAGAATGCGCCGCATGATCTTACCGGAGCGCGTCTTCGGCAGGCCGGGTGCCCATTGCAGCAGGTCCGGGCTCGCGATGGGCCCGATTTCCTTGCGAACCCAGTTGCGCAGCTCCTTGGCAAGCTCGTCGCTGGGTTCGTGCCCTTCCATGAGCGTGACGTACACGTAGATGCCCTGTCCCTTGATGTCGTGAGGATAACCGACAACCGCAGCCTCGGCGACCGCGGGATGCGCGACGAGCGCGCTCTCGACTTCTGCCGTACCCATGCGGTGGCCGGAAACGTTCAGCACGTCGTCGACGCGGCCGGTGATCCAGTAGTAACCGTCTTCGTCACGGCGCGCGCCGTCGCCGGTGAAGTAGCGGCCCTCGAAAGCGCTGAAGTAGGTCTGCACGAATCGGTCGTGGTCACCATAGACCGTACGCATCTGGCCGGGCCAGCTGTCGAGTATGACCAGCAGGCCTGAAACCGCACCGTCCAGTATGTTTCCGTCGGGGTCGACGATGGCCGGCCTGACACCGAAGAAGGGCCGTGTGGCTGAACCCGGCTTGAGCGCCGTAGCGCCCGGCAGCGGGGTGATCAGGATGCCGCCGGTTTCGGTCTGCCACCAGGTATCTACGATCGGGCAGCGGCCCTCGCCGACAACGTTGTAGTACCACTCCCAGGCCTCCGGGTTGATGGGCTCACCGACGGACCCCAGCAGGCGCAGGCTCTTGCGGGACGTCTTCTTGACGGGTTCGTCACCTTCGCGCATCAGCGCCCGGATCGCCGTCGGCGCCGTGTAGCAGATGTTGACCTTGTGCTTGTCGCAGATCTGCCAGAAACGGCTCGAATCGGGATAGTTCGGTACACCCTCGAACATCATGGTCCTGGCACCGTTCGCCAGCGGACCGTAGACGATATAGGAGTGGCCGGTGACCCAGCCGACGTCCGCGGTACACCAGTAGATATCGCCCGGTTCGTAATTGAACACGTATTTGAACGTCAGCGCCGCGTAGACCAGGTAGCCGCCCGTCGTGTGCAGCACACCCTTGGGCTGACCGGTCGAGCCCGAGGTGTAGAGGATGAACAGCGGGTCCTCGGCATTCATGGGCTCGCAGGGGCAATCGTCGTCCACCGACTCCTCGGCCTCGTGCAGCCAGACGTCGCGGCCATCCTGCCAGGCGACATCCTTGCCGGTGTTCTTCACGACCAGGACTTTCTCCAGCGTCGTGACGCCAGCTATCTTTGCAGCCGCGTCGACATTCGCCTTGAGGGGCACGGAGCGTCCGCCGCGCAGACCTTCGTCCGCGGTGACCACTACGTTCGATTTGCAGTCGATGATGCGGCCCGCAAGCGCATCCGGTGAGAAACCACCAAACACCACGGAATGGATCGCGCCGATGCGCGCACAGGCAAGCATCGCAACCGCTGCCTCGGGGATCATCGGCATGTAGATCGTGACGCGATCGCCCTTCTTGACCCCGATCGACTTCAGCACGTTGGCAAAACGGCTTACCCTCCCGTGCAGGTCGGCGTAGGTGATCGTCAGGTCCCGGTCCGGATCGTCGCCTTCCCAGATGATCGCCGGCTGGTCCGCCTTGTCCGCAAGGTGACGGTCTATGCAGTTGTAACAGACGTTCAGCTCACCGTCTTCGTACCACCGGATGTGCAGGTCGTCTTTCGCATAGGAGACGTCCTTGACCTTGGTAAACGGCTTGATCCAGTCGATGATCCCCGCTTGTTCCGCCCAGAACTTCTCGGTGTCCTCGACGGACTGCCGGTAAAGTTCGAAATACTGGTCCTCGTTGATCAGCCCGTGCTTTTTGAAATAATCGTTGACGGCGTAGATCTCGCTCATCGGAATCTCCACTCGGTGGGTACTGTGGTTACGCGGCATGCAGCCGCTTTTTGGGCATTTTGAATCGCGGCCTGTACCCCCGCATTAGACATTGGTCTACAAAGAGGCACGGATTCGACTTTTGGCTAATGGCAACCACCACGCCCCTGATTGAGTATGCGACGTGATTCACTCAGAAAAACTTTCCCGGGGGAAAATATGATGATCAGAGTTACTCCCAAATTGTACGCGTCGGCAGCGGCTGTGTTGCTGTGTGTGTCAGGGTCCGCGCTAGCGCAGGACGGCCCGACAACCACGTACAAGTTCGGTGGCTACGCCAAGTTCGACGCGATGTTCACTGATTACAGTGACGCCACACCGAGCGGCCAGAGCCTCATGCGCCAGTTCTACTATGCGCCGCAGATCCCGGTCGGCGATGGTACCGGCAGCGAAGACATCACCGCCGATTTCCAGGCTCGCGAGACGCGCATCAACTTCCGTGCCGACACCACGACGCCCGGCGGTGACAGCATCACGGCGTTCATCGAGATGGACTTCTTCATTCACGATGACGGCAACGAAGTGGTATCCAACTCGTACAGCCCGCGCCTGCGCCATGCCTTCATCAAGTACAACAAGTGGACTTTCGGCCAGACCTGGTCGACATTCCAGGACGTAGGTGCACTGCCCGAAGCCCTCGACTTCGTCGGCCCGGCCGAGTCCACGACCTTCATACGCCAGGCGTTGGTCCGCTACACGACCGGCAACCTGGAACTCGCGGTCGAGAATCCCGAGGCGTTCGTAGCGGGAGTACCTGTGGGTGTCGAGGAACGTGGGCGTTCCACGATGCCGGACCTGATCGCGCGCTATACCTTCAAGCTGGGTGACAAGGGCAGCTACGTGAAGGTGGCCGGCCTGTACCGAAGCATAAAGATTGGAACCGTTCCCGGCATTTCAGCTGAAGGAAACCAGCCGGATGAGACGGGCTACGGCGTCAGCGCCTCGACCAAGCTCATGTTCGGCAATGGCGCCGACCTCC
>Ga0209536_100000994_pt1 | contig 46872 bp, 46 predicted proteins | sample DeeMarSeWOR28_12_FD_187461 | JGI IMG/M metagenome (GOLD analysis project Ga0209536, IMG submission 187461) | Marine sediment microbial communities from White Oak River estuary, North Carolina - WOR-2-8_12 (SPAdes) (version 2) | ecosystem: Environmental > Aquatic > Marine > Intertidal zone >...
GACGATTTGCCCCGCATGATTGAAAACAAATGCCCGGGTGGAATGCCCTCCTTGATCCAAGGCGAGATATAGCGAACTATCCGGCATAGAAAGGGAATTCCAGTGGAAGGATTTTAAAACTCATAACGTATAGTATAGCCTGCAAAAAGTTGATTGTTGCCGAACAATCACTGCTAGCTATACAACGAAATTCAGATCAACTGGCGAGGTGCACCGTGTCTCGGCCGGTATAAAGTTTCATGCTATTGATAACGGTGTCTACAGCCCGATCCCAAAATGGTACTTCGTTAACGATTCTGGCTTTGCCGTATTCGAACTGCCGCAGCAAATCCTTCATAGGCACATCGGCAATCACCTTATACATCCGGTCCAAAAAGGTAAACTCACCCGTGAAGTCGCATTTCCAAGCCAATTTTCCTCGCTTCACCCCTTGCTGATCTTGAAATTCCACCCATGTACCCAATGCCATGGATTGAACAACTGGAAAAAAGCGGCTTTTCGATAACGCGGGATCAGCAAGATCCTGTTGAAATGCTTTGTTTTTGTCTGATTGCTTTACAATGTCTCGCAAGAGTTCCTGTTTTGCCTGATCTTTGCTTGCGGTAACTTGCCCATCAGCGGCCTCGTTGCGTTTTGCCGCATTTACACAATGGATATGAATCTTCTCCAGTTTCTTGAAAAAGGCGTTGATCTCTTCCGGCTCATAACCAATTAAAAGCAAACCTTCGCGCAGTGCATGCAACAACTTGGGGATGAGTGCCAATAAGCGCTGACGTTCTTTCAACAAGGATTTTGGCTGCACACTCCAAATCATATCATCCATCACCCGAATCGCTGCCTGCCAGGCTTTGCCGCCGCAACCGTCACGCAATCCAACGATCTTCATGACCTCTTTCCATGGGCCTTTCAAAAACTCGCCAATCAATTCCGGCATAGGATTCGTTTTGATCTTACGATCGATTTCGCGAGCCACGATGCCCTTAACTTCCAAAATCATGTCTGTCACTGTATTCTCCATTATCCTTCAATTGACAACACCTGTATTCAGCGGCTTTTCAATATTAGCTTAATCCGTTACAACGAACCGGCAAAGCTGAGAATACTATAGGCAATTTAATACACGTAATTCATGATAAGAGGCACAACTTACTTGTGACTATGGTCACAAAATGAAAGAAAATGCCTAAAGAAATGATCTGGCAAATCGGGCTCGGCATCTATTTGTCATGCAAAACAAAAAGTTGCGAAGTAATGTAAGCGCTCCAAAATATTATCGGAAGAATGTATTCTTTTTGCTTCTGGTTTCAACGATCCAATCGAGCTCGCGGCGGTATAACTTGGCATCCACCTCTTTAATATAATTTTCCCGCCAACGTTTCGGATACTCATTTAACATGGTGTTTTTAACATGCGTGCAATCCGCCATACTATTGCGCACGATAACATCCGGATTTGTGATTTCATCAAACCGCCTATTGGTGGCATTAGCCACACAACGTTTGTAATTATCAGATTCGGCGATTCGATCGTATTTAGTGGGTAAAATGATATCTTCTTGCGCAACACACGCCGTCAAAGATAATAGAGCAATGTACGAAAACGTGACAGCTTTGAACATGGCAGTCTCTCCCTGATCTTTTCTTAGTATAAAGCTGTTTGGAAAATCCAAATATAAACTTAGCAATTCCGCGGCAGGCCTTCAACCTCAATCGAGTATTCTTGTATACCCGCATCATCAACGCTAAGATTGCATAAACGGCAGTACAGCGACATCATCAAAATTCCTACAAAATAAACCGCAAACGAGCGACATTATGGCGAAATTTTTTGAGCAATTGAACGACACCCATATCGCATTTATACAGCAACAAAAGCTGTTTTTCACCGCCACCGCACCGGAGGCCGGCAGAATCAATCTGTCTCCCAAAGGCATGGACACTTTCCGAATCCTCACCCCCAACAAAGGAGCTTATTTGGATCTCACCGGCAGTGGCAACGAAACCGCGGCACACATAGCGGAGAACGGTCGCATGACTATCATGATGTGCAGTTTTACCGACAATCCCTTGATTTTGCGCTTATACGGACGTGGAGAAGTCATTACCCCGAGCAACACCCACTGGCAAAGCCATATTAAGCTGTTTAATCCCCTGCCTGGCCTGCGGCAAATCATCGTATTGCACATAAATTCGGTGCAAACCTCTTGCGGCTACGCCGTGCCGCTATACAGCTACGAAGGTGAGCGCGAAACGCTAGCGCGATGGACGGAAAAGAAAGGCGAACAAGGCATCCACCAATACTGGGAGGAACGTAATCAAACCAGTATTGATGGTTTGCCTACGCATTTGCTTGATAAAGATTTGTAGCAAAATACCGTCTGACAACAGTGACCTGTGCTTATAATCTTGCATATAACACGCGCCACTGAAATTGATGACATCATACGTTGCTTCTTCCGCGAATCCTTCGTTCTGCTTCGTATTTTTATTCAATAAAGCCGCCAGGGCGTCATCGTTCCAAATTAATTTACTCAATTGTTAATTCCGCGGATACATTTCGAAAATTTTAAGTAGCTTACTCCAAATTAGAGAGCAACAACGTCAGAGCATTTACCACTTCATTAAGTTGATAATGGCTGTGATCAATGTTAATGGCGTAATTACTGATGTTTATGAAATTAGTCGGATTTAAACTAATACTTGCAAGTAAGAAATGGTCGAAAGTACATAATTTAAGATATTCAAAGCCATGGAGAAAAGCCCACTAAGCGAGCAAAAAGCGACGCTGTTAAGAGCACCAATACTTCTTCTAAAAGCCATCCTATGCAGCAAATTCCGGCACATCCTTTTGCACTATTCAATAATTATATTACGTAAAATTTGATATAGCTCATACACTAATTTATTTGATTTCGTAAAATTTAAATAATGGTGGGAACAAGCCAATATGGCAGACGAGTCAACGGCATATCCCAAAGCATAAATATCTAACTGGCTAATTTCTACAGCGTTTTGCGCGGGAGGTCTCAGTGACAAATCGTTATTTACGGTCATTCATTGCTCTATTGCTTTGCGCCGGATTTATCTACACTCCTATCCTACAAGCGGCGCAACTCTCACTACCAACGGGCGACTTGGTTGCCCCGGAAGTCTCCCATGAGGTGATTTCAGATTCATTGGAAGCTGGCTCCAGCATACAGATCAAAGCCACGGTCACTGACAATGTGGGCGTCAAAGCCGTAACACTGTTTTATCGCACCACAGGCACAGAAGAATATAGACGCGTAAGCATGAACCGTCTTGGCGATACGGATGAATACGCAGTCACCCTTGGTAAAACCGAATTGATCGAACCCGGCATCGAATATTACATTCAAGCGATGGATTTGGCCGGCAACTCTTTGCTGCATGGCTACTCTTTTTCCCCGCTAAAGGTAAGTGTGATTGCTCCTGCCACACCTAAGGCTGAAGCACCGGTCGCTGTGACCGAAGAAACCATCCGCGAAGAACCTCAAGCGGAGAAAAAGAAATCCCGAACCTGGTTATGGATTGCGGTGGGTGCGTTGGCGGTGGGTGTTATTGCAGCGGCCGCAGGTGGTGGCGGTGGTGGTGATGATGGCGGCGGTGGTGGCGGGGGAGATACCGGCACAGTGGTGGTAACCTCTCCGACGCCTTGAAAGCGGAACTGTTGCATCAGTAATTTGAATTTAATAATTTGTCAGGAGTAAGTAATGATGTGTCCTGCGCTGAAAATTCATAAGTATTTAAATGTGTTGCTGGTACTGTTAGTGATTTCGTTGTTTTCAGCGTGTACTAACAACGATGATAGCAACCTAACTCCATTCGATACCGGCAAATCTTCTGACGGCTTCGCCATTCCAGCGGCCATCCGAGCGGCGGATTTACCGGCGGACGGTACACTTGAGGCGTCCATCTATATGGATGGGGCGTTAAAAGAGACACGAGATGTTACCGGCGCAACCAGCGTACGATTTGAGTTGAGAAATATACCGGTTGGGCAACACGACTTTAGCATCCGTTTTAATTTTGAGGACACAACCTACGGAACGGTTGAGCTAGCGTATTCCATAGAAAAATCTGTCAACGTGACCAGCGGAGGGACGCACGATCTGAATTTTATCGACGAGAATGAACAAAACACCGATTTTACCTTTCCCGATTCGGATGGCGACTCCATTCGCAATCTGGTGGAATTGGAAAACGGCACGGACCCTTCGGAAAAACTGGCCATCGTATTTGTCAGTATTGATGATTCCAATGCCAGTGATGACAATGATGGAACAAAAGATTTGCCGTTCGCAACTATTAATGCCGCGATCCGCCATTTGGTCAATCAGGGATCGGAAGCGATTCCCGGTGAAGTTCGCGTTGCCCAGGGTACTTATACAGTTAATTACCTGGTTCAAAATCATATTCAACTGGTCGAAGGAATATCTTTATATGGTGGTTATAGCCTGGATTGGAATACGCGCGATACCAACACCAATAGCACCATCATTCAAGACACCAGCACAGTGGGCGGGGTAACCGATAATCCAACCCGTGCCTTGGAGGCCACCGGCGGAATTTCAAACTCCACTGTTGTTGATGGTTTTACCATCCAAGGTGGCTCCGGCGTTCTAAGCGCGGCTGTGTTCATCAACAGCGCCTCACCAACAATCTCCAATAATCAAATAAACGGTGGCTCCGCAAGCGAGCGGTCACGGGGAATCGCCGCAATCAACAACTCTGCACCCATAATCAGAGGCAATGCGATCACAGCGGGCTCCGCACCCAATGCAATAGCTATCGTAAATAGAACCGGATCTTCAGCTCTAATCGAATATAATACCATTCGCGGCGGAACCAACAGTCAACCATCCTCATATTCAATAGGCATACTTAACAGCATCGCTTCTTCGGCCACTGTTATTCGTAATAATGACATCAGCGGTGGCTTAAATGCAGACTATAGCAACGGTATAATAGGGGGGGACTCAATTGGTGAAATTTACAATAATGTAATACGCGGCAATGAAGAAAGTGGTGGTAGTTCATCTTACGGGATCAATGTGAGCGGCGGCACTTCTGGGTTTATCGCTAACAATACGATTTCTAGCGGGAAAGGCAGTGTGACTGAAGTGGCAGTTTGGTTATCCAGTGGAGGTGTGCCGGCAATTGAAAACAATATTCTGTTGACTCCAAAGTCCGGCCAAGCTGACACTTATTGCGTGCTGGAAGACAATAGTGATAGCGATCCGTCATCACTACGCAATAATGATTTTTTTGGTTGTGCTACGCTGTATTCGGATGAGGGGTCCAACAATATTACGGACATTGCAAACGTAAACAGCCTTGCGGATACAACTTCCTCTGGAAACATCCATGCAGATCCAGCTGTAGTGAATATGGAATCCGGCAATTTTCAATTGTCAGCGTACTCCGGTGCCGTTTCGGCGGGCGGTTTGGATTTGTCGGCCAATTTTACCATCGATAAAGATGGCAACGATCGGGTTGCGCCATGGTCGATCGGCGCCTATATCTCTTCTAGTCAGTTGCCTGAAATGGTTATTATAGATTTTGATGGTGTCACGCCTAACGATTTTCCAGTGTTTTCAGAAGATAGCATGACATTGACACCTGTGCTAAATGACGAGGTTGCAGCCAATGGCGCCGTTAGAATAAACGACACTTTCAGCGCAGGTGACAACATAGCATTCCCCAATTTCGGATTTGATAACCAGGATATCATTCTTAAACGCGAAAATGGCCTACCGTTTTCACTTTCCAGCATCGATGTCATTGAAGCCACCGCTATAGATCCACCCGGGTCCGCGACACTAATTATTACAGGAATTAAACAAGACAGTACAATCGTCTCGCGCAACCTAAACACCGACGGCATAGCGGGCTTTCAGACTTTTCCACTATATGGTTTATCGGATTTGATATCAGTCAGGTTAGGAGCTGGCGCTTCAACAGAAATCACAGCTGTGGATGACTTAGTAATCTCTTTCGTCGGTGGAGCAACTCTACCCAATAAAGTGGCATTTGTTACCTCGGTAACCGGTACTGGCGACTTAAGCAGTTGGGCGGACGCTGGTGGTGCGACGGGCGTAGACGCCGCTGATGCAATATGTCAAGCGAGAGCGGCAGCGGCAGCATTGGCTAACCCATCGACCTTCAGAGCATGGATTTCTGATGAAAACAATGACGCCTATTGCCGATTGCACAATCTAAATGGAGTAAAAGGAGATAATTGCGGTCAAGCAACATTGCCGGCGGCTGCCGGACCATGGATGCGAACCGATGGTTTTCCATTTGCGCCGACCATTGACCGCTTGGTGCTAGGTGAAGTGTACACACCCATGCGGTACAACGAGTTTGGTGAATTGGTTGCTCCTTTGGATGTTGATCATTATTACTACTCCGCGACCTCTCCCGATGGCTCACTTCATGCCAGCAATCCTATACCTTGCGATAACTGGGGCAGCGCACTTTCAACATTATCAGTCTATTTCGGCAGCAAAGAGGGGACGACGATTTTATGGAGTTCAAGCCGATGGGAAAATTGCGCTAGCATGGATTCACTATTGTGCTTTGAAACAGGGCAAGGACCGGATTTGCCTCCGTTTCAAACTAGTGGAAAGACCACTTTTATTACCAGTGTGTCTGGAAGCGGGAACCTGTCGACGTGGCCCGATAGCCAAAGTCAAACCGGTTTGGCTGCGGGTGACGCAATATGTCAGACCAGAGCCTCAGTTGCCGGATTACCCAACCCTAGTACTTACAAAGCGTGGCTGTCCGGCCTAGGTCAAAATGCCATAGATAGGCTGACGAGCAACGGACCATGGGTTCGCCCCGATGGCGTGGTTATCGCCTATACTAAGGCGGACTTATCTGATGGTTCTTTATTTACGGCCGTTACGCAAGATGAAAACCAGGACTATCGCGGTCTCAACTATGTTTGGACTGGTACTAGCTCTGATGGTCTTGAAACTGTGGATACTTGTAATGGTTGGACCGACGGCGCTTCTACCATAAGAGGTGTTATGGGTACATCTAGCTTCGCTTCACCGGATTGGAGTGACTGGGGGCTGACATGGTCTTGCGACTCCACCTCTCATCATCTTTATTGCTTTGAGGACTAGCTGCAGATATGTTGATGGGTTTAAATCCAAACGTAAACTAAACACTACAAGTCTCTTACATTGATCGTTAAAGACATATTGCTCGGTTTATCTTTACGGCCAATCTCAGCATATAACAATTCCTTGTAGACCGGCCCATTGATTTCATAATTGATATCAAAGTGTCCATTGAGCGACTGATACTTGCCTTTCTGAAGTTCCAGCTTGACAATATATTTGATGGTACAGATTTCACCACTTCCCACGCAGTTGGAGATGAGTTGTTGATGGTTTTGTCGATTATTCACAGCCATACGGCTATCATTGGTGGAAACAACATTAGGGCTTTTATGAAGCACATTGCTCTCGTCATTGAGAGATAGAGTTATATTAATCGAAGCATGCGCATCGGGCCCCAGGTACCGGAAATGGCCGAGAAAATTGAAGTAGTGAGTTGTTTTATCACCATCCGGAATATTTCTTGGAAAACTGATTTCGATTTCATATTTTTTTAGCGGATTTGACTCGCCAAAATTTGTGATTTTATGTCCCTCGACTCTCTTATATTCCTTCCAGGAAGCTTTGCCTGAACCACCGGACGCTGTCTTAGAACCACCTGTAATTCTGCATGATGATAAAGCCAACACCAATCCCAGAATTATAATCAATACGAGTAAATAGGTCTTAAAAGAGACTCTGCTATCTATCATGATCGGGCAACCAACAAGAATAAAGATGCTAATGAATTTGGAAAATGATTGATTTTATCTCAGTGAGCACACAAAAAAATGTACCCCCGCAATCTCAAGGGCTTTCAGGGATCGCACCCTGTGGCTCAAACCACGCCAGTTTTTCATGCAGCTTCACTACATCGCCTACGATAATCAAAGTCGGCGGTTTGATATCTTCCCTTTCCACGGTTTCCGGCATCGTTTGCAAGTCTGCAATAAATACCCGTTGGTTGGCGGTAGTGGCTTGTTGAATCAGGGCGATCGGTTTGTCCGCCGGCATGCCGTGTTCGATGAGTTTTTGGCATAGGGATTTGACGCCCAACAAACCCATGTAAACAATTACGGTTTGATTGGGTTGCACCAAGGCCTTCCAGTTTAAATTCATGGTGCCGTCTTTTAGATGGCCGGTGACAAACAGTGCCGATTGCGCATAATCCCTGTGAGTTAGCGGTATACCGGCATACGATGCGGCCCCCGAAGCGGCCGTGATGCCGGGCACGACTTGAAACGGTATTCCCTCTTCCATCAAGGTTTCGATTTCTTCACCGCCGCGGCCGAAGATAAATGGATCACCGCCTTTTAGGCGCAACACCCGTTTGCCTTTTTTGGCGATGCGCACCAGCATTTGGTTGATGTCTTCCTGTGGTAAGGTATGTTTATCGCGTTCTTTACCTACGTAAACCAGGTCTGCGTCACGTCGCGCCAGGTCCAGTATTTCTTCGGAGACCAAACGGTCGTAAATAATCACTTCGGCTTGCTGCAATAATCGCAACGCGCGGAATGTCAACAAATCGGGGTCGCCGGGGCCGGCACCCACCAGGTATACTTCGCCAAACTCCGGCGTGGATTTCCCGCCTTCGTCCACCGCGTTATGCATGGCTTCTCTTGCGGCTTCTTCTTTTCCCGCAAAGACCATTTCGGCAATAGGCCCTTGAATGACTGTCTCCCAAAAACGCCGGCGTTTATCGCCATTGGGAAAATGCGCTTTGACTTTTTCCCTGAATTCATCCATTAAACTGGCCAGCCGCCCATAAGAGGCGGGAATCAAAGTTTCCAGCCGGGTGCGCAACAATCGGGCTAGCACCGGGGATGCGCCGCCTGTGGATACCGCCACCTGAACGGGAGAACGGTCGATAATAGAAGGCACAACAAACGTGCACAGCTCCGGCTGGTCCACCACGTTGACAGGAAGATTTTTCTGCTGTGCCAGTTCCGAAATGCTGCGGTTGACGGCAAGATTGTCAGTGGCTGCCACCACCAGCACGCAATCATTGATGTCTTCGGGCTCGTAGGTTTTGGCTTTGTGGTGGATTTCCCCTGCATCCAGTCGCCTCTGCAAACTTTCGCAAAGCTCGGGGGACACCACTGTGACTTTGCCGCCGGCACGTGTCAACAAAGATACTTTGCGTGCGGCCACTTCACCGCCACCCACTACCACGCAAGCACGACCGTTGATGTGATAAAACATAGGGAAATATTGCATTGCTGTTTACCTTGTGTTTAAAAACCTACAAGAACTAAAATAAAAATTTCTGCCCGCCCATATAGGTCTGCAGTTTTTCAGGCACGCGCACGTTACCGTCTTGTTGCTGATAGTTTTCCAGCACGGCTACTAAGGTGCGGCCCACGGCCAGACCGGAACCGTTTAATGTATGCACCAATTGCGGTTTACCGCTTTCCGCATCACGGTAACGCGCTTTCATGCGTCGCGCCTGGAAGTCTTCGAAATTACTGCAGGAGGAAATCTCGCGGTATCGTTGTTGTCCGGGCAGCCATACTTCGAGGTCATAAGTCTTTGCCGCGGAAAATCCCATATCGCCCGCACACAAGGCCATTACCCGGTAAGGCAGCTCCAGCAATTGTAATACTCGTTCGGCGTGCGAGGTCAATTCCTCCAACGCGTTGTAAGAGTCTTCCGGTTTGACGATTTGCACCAGTTCCACTTTATCGAATTGATGCTGGCGTATCATGCCGCGGGTGTCTTTGCCGTAAGAGCCGGCTTCGCTGCGAAAACACGGCGTGTGACACACGAACTTCAATGGCACTGCCTCTTGAATGCTGTCTCTAACGATGTTGGTCACTGGCACTTCCGCTGTGGGTATCAAATAATAAGGCTGCTCACCCATCACTTTGAACAAATCTTCTTCGAACTTGGGCAACTGGCCGGTGCCCTGCAGGCTGTCAGCGTTGACCAGATAAGGCACATACGTCTCCGTATAACCGTGTTCCTGGGTATGCAGGTCGAGCATAAACTGCGCGAGCGCGCGGTGCAGTTTGGCTATGGGCCCGGTTAGCACATTAAATCGGCTGCCGGAAATTTTGGCCGCCAGCTCAAAACTCATAAAACCACTGGCCTCACCCACGTCTACGTGGTCTTTGGGTTTAAAAGAGAATTCGCCGGGCTCTCCCCATTTACGAACTTCCACATTGTCTTCTTCACGCTGACCATCAGGGACCGATTCATGGGGAATGTTGGGCACACCCAGTAAAATGTCGTTCAACTCATCCTGGATAGTATTTAAGCGTTCCTCGGCGGCTTTTAGCTTGTCCCCCAAGTCGGCCACCGCTGCCAATAAAGGCTGAATGTCTTCGCCTTGGGCTTTGGCTTTACCAATGGCTTTAGAGCGAGTATTGCGTTCGTTTTGCAAGTCCTGGGTTTGCACTTGAATTTGCTTGCGCTCGTTTTCCAACTCAGTGAGCCGCTGCGCATCCAAGCTAAATCCCCTTCTCGCCAGTTGTTTTAAAGTGGCATCTAAGTCATTACGGATTAGTTTTGGATCTAACATGATGATTTTTTTCAGTGGTTTTAATCTACGAAACTTGATTCTAAATTTTATTCAACAGACAAGTTAGCCGTCCAGCTGACAACGTGGCCAGGGCCGACAATATTGTTAATCCAATCTATCATGGCTTGGGCTTTAGGTGGGTCATCAAAAAACTCCAACACCACCGGCAGATTGTCATCGTCCGCAATGGACATCAATAAAGATGAGTGGATTTTACCGGATTGACCGAATCCGGCGATACCCCTAAATACCGTCACCCCTCTGACTTTACCCCAATCATTAAGGCGTTTAATGAGGGTTTTTAAGTGGGCGTTGGTTTCAGTAAGATAGACACGAACCATAGTCACTTCTACTGTCTTCATTGAATTCTCCCGATGAGCACGCCTGCCCATGCAGCGCCTATGCAGACGACGACATTACTCAATACGTTTAACAGCGCCCGTAGCCACAGGCCTTTTTCCAATAGTTGCAGTGTATCCATAGAAAATGTGGAAAACGTTGTGAACGCCCCCAGCAATCCCACTAAAAAAAACGCCCGCCAGGGAGTTCCCAACTCCATACGGCTGGTCAGCAAAACGTATAAAAATCCCATTAACAACGAGCCAGTGACATTGACAAACAGCGTGCCATAGGGAAACGATTGACCCAACCACCGATGCATGCCGGTGGAAGACCAAAACCGTAACAGTGAACCGATTGCGCCGCCGGCGGCAATAGCGAGATATTGCATGCTTAACAGGAAACAGCTTGTGGTTGCGAGGGATGGATAGGCAAGATCATTATTTTTCGCTTAACTTTGGTGGTTCTTTTTGTCAGTTCTCTTTTCAGAAGATGTGCCCGTGTTGGCCTGACGGTTTTTCTGCCGCAGATACTGTAAACGTTCGGCAATTTTCTGTTCCAGACCCCGATTAACCGGATGATAGTATATCGTTTCTGGCATGTCGTCGGGGAAATATTTCTCCCCTGCCGCAAAGGCCTCGTCTTCGTCGTGGGCATATCGATAGTTTTTGCCGTAGTTCAACTCTTTCATCAACTGAGTCGGCGCATTACGCAAATGAATTGGCACTGGCAACGAACCATTCTGTTTGGCCGCCTGCATGGCGGCATTGAATGCTGTATATACCGCATTACTTTTGGGCGCGCACGCCAGATACACCACCGCCTGAGCGATGGCCAGCTCGCCTTCCGGGCTACCCAAGCGCTCCTGGGTATCCCACGCGTTTAACGCCAGTTGCAGACCGCGGGGATCGGCGTTGCCAATGTCTTCCGAAGCCATTCGCACTACCCGGCGCGCAATGTACAAGGCGTCGCAGCCGCCGTCCAACATGCGCGCCATCCAATACAACGCCGCGTCCGGATCCGAGCCTCGCACCGATTTGTGCAAAGCGGAAATTTGATCATAAAACGCCTCGCCACCTTTATCGAAACGGCGAAGACTGCCGGACAATACTTCTTTGAGCAGCGCCTCGGTGATTTCCACCTGCCCTTGCGGGTTGGATTCGGCTAAGTCCGCACAGATTTCCAAATAATTCAGCGCCCGCCGGGCATCGCCGTCCACGCTTTGCGCCAGCAATTGGCGCAATGCTTCATTCATTACGAGATCCGCTGAGCCCAGGCCGCGTTCATGATCCCCTAACGCTCGATCGATGATGGCACGGATATCGTGTTGATCCAGAGAGCGCAACACATACACCCGCGAGCGCGACAACAACGCATTGTTCAATTCGAAAGAGGGGTTTTCCGTGGTGGCACCGATAAAAATCACGGTGCCATCTTCCACAAAAGGTAAAAACGCATCTTGCTGGGATTTGTTAAAGCGATGCACTTCATCGACAAACAATACGGTGCCTTTGCCGGACATGGCTCGCACCCGCCTGGCCTCTTCCACCGCCTGGCGAATATCTTTCACTCCGGCCAACACAGCGGACAAACTCACAAACTGGGCGTTGGCCTGATTGGCAATCATTTTTGCCAGGCTGGTTTTGCCGGTGCCCGGCGGCCCCCAAAACACCATGGAATGCAACCGGCCGTTTTCTATGGCCTGGCGCAAGGGTTTGCCGGGGGTTATGAGATGTTGTTGGCCGAAAAATTCGTCCAAACTGCGGGGCCGCATACGGTCGGCCAACGGCCGGCCGGTTAAGTCTTCGCTATTGGAAAATAAATCGGTGGACATGTTCATACGCGGTTTCTACGCACAGCCATCCATTGCCGTCCGCAATTAAGTCGACAACTGTTAGGGAGTGAGTTCTTCTTCTCCAAGCACATCCACCCCAGGCGGTGGTTCAAATTGAAATATACGCGCATCCAGATCAGCATTGGGTTGCACTTTGGAGAACAGCAATACGGTCACTTGGCCAAAGTTATCCACCAATTCCATGGAACGGATGTTGGTTTCGTTGAATCCTAACATGAGTTTTTCATAACTGGACTCGCTGTCCTTGGGCCTCAACTGAACCCAGCTCAAGCCTTGGTCCGCCTTACCGGGTACATCCACAATATCAAAGCGGTCCGCCAGCGACGCCGTGCCGCTTAACAACACCGCAGGAGTCTGACCTAGCACCAGGTTCAGGGGCTTGACGATGACTTGATCCATATCCACGTCATACACCCAAAGTTTATCGCCATCGGCGATAATGTGCTGCTGGTAAGGCTCAGTATAATCCCAGCGGAATTTTCCCGGACGCATCAACTGAAATATGCCACGGGAGGTTTCTTTATCGGCGAAACCCTGTGAGACTACTGTCTGAGTAAATTCGGCCCGCATGCTCTTCACATTGGCGAAGAAATCCATCAGCCGCTCGGTAGCGCTGGCCGCGTGAACATGAACACCCGGCAATAACAGGCAAATTAGCACAATCAATCGATATCGCATCATTAACAACTCGGTTTATTTTGATAAGGGATTATTCACTGGGCGGCGCGGCGGCGAGCACCTCACGAGTGCCGTTGGACTGCAGCGGCCCCACCACACCGGTGCGTTCCATCTCCTCCACCATACGGGCGGCGCGATTATAACCTATCCGTAGGCGCCGCTGGACCGAGGAAATGGAGGCTTTGCGGGTTTCGGTAACAAAGGCTACGGCCTGGTCGTACAATTCATCCACTTGTTCTTCGCCGGCATCGAACGCGGAGAAACCGCCATCGCTGGAGGAAGACGGACCTTGCAGAATATCCTCCACATAATCCGGCTCGCCCCGCTGGCACCAGTCTTTGACCACCCGGTGTACTTCGGCATCGGACACAAAAGCGCCATGAATGCGCACCGGAATGCCGCTGCCGGGAGGCAGGTACAACATATCACCGTGACCTAGCAGTTGTTCTGCGCCGCCCTGGTCCAGAATCGTGCGCGAATCCACTTTGGCCGACACCTGAAAAGCAATCCGCGTGGGGATATTGGCTTTTATTAATCCGGTTAGCACATCCACCGACGGGCGTTGGGTTGCCAGGATCAAGTGAATACCCGCGGCACGGGCTTTTTGCGCCAGCCGGGCAATCAGTTCTTCAATCTTTTTGCCCACCACCATCATCAAGTCGGCTAACTCGTCCACCACCACCACCAGGTAGGGGAACGGTTCCAAATAGCGCACTTCGTCTTCGTCGAATAAACCGTCGGGTTTATAAGTGGGATCGACAATAGGCTCGCCGTTTTCTTCGGCTTCGATGACTTTATGGTTATAGCCGCTGAGATTTCTGACCCCCGTGTGAGCCATCAAGGTATAACGCCGGTCCATTTCCGCCACGCACCAGCGCAAGGCATTGGCGGCTTGCTTCATGTCCGTCACCACCGGTGCCAACAAATGCGGAATGCCCTCATACACCGACAATTCCAGCATTTTAGGATCAATCATGATGAGGCGCACGTCCTCGGGGGTGGCGTTGTACAACAAACTGATGACCATGGCGTTGAGGCCCACGGATTTACCGGAACCGGTAGTACCGGCCACCAGCAAGTGGGGCATCTTGGCCAGATCCGCCACCACCGGTTGGCCGCTGATGTCTTTACCTAAGGCTATGGTCAACGGGGATTTGGCTTTGTCGAATTGTTTGGACTTGATCACTTCGCTCAAGCGCACGATTTCACGAATTTCATTGGGAATTTCCAAACCCACAGTGGTTTTGCCGGGGATGACTTCCACCACACGCACGCTGATGGCTGATAACGAGCGGGCCAAGTCCTTGGCGAGATTACTGATTTGACTGACTTTCACACCCGGTGCGGGTTCCATTTCAAAACGGGTTACCACCGGGCCAGGATGCACCGCCACCACTTCCACTTCGATACCGAAATCCGCCAGCTTTAATTCCACTTGCCGGGACACAGCTTCCAGTGCGGCGTGGGCCATTTGATTCTTGGGTGGCTCGGCTTCGTCCAGCAGCGACAACGACGGCAAATATTCACTATCCTCGAACTCAAACAACGAAACCTGGCGCTCTTTCTCCGCCCGATCGGATTCTTCGATGACGGACATTACTGGCTCTATTTTTGGTTTTTTCTTTTTGGCCTTTTTGATGGTGACTTCTCTTACAGTTTCCTCCCGTTCCTGACGAATGCGGCGGCTCTCCAGGATTTCTCTCACCCGGCTGAATTGATACCCCATCCAGGCGAAAAATCCCAACGTCAGCCGTCCGGTGCTGTCCATGAGTTTGATCCACGACAAGCTGGTGAACAACGTAACCCCAGCCAAAAACAACGCCAATAACAATAAGGTGCCACCCAGAAAGTTAAACACACCTACCAGTCCGTGACCGACCACATCGCCCAAAATCCCACCGGCGTTTAGCGGTAATTGTGAAACGTTCGCAAAATGCAAGGTAGCCAGGCCGGTACCGGCACCCAAAGTCAGTACAAATCCCAGCGCCCGCAATGCCACGGTGCGGCCATCAAATGGCTCGTCACTGTTGCGCCCGGCAAACAACAGCCAGCCGCTGTAACCGACCATAATGGGAAACAAATACGCCAAATAGCCAAATAAATATAAAAATACATCCGCAAACCAGGCCCCGGCCACGCCGCCGGCGTTGACTATGGATTCCGCCGCTTCGCTGTGGGACCAGGCAGGGTCGGAAGGACTGTAGGTAATCAAAGACGCACTGAGATATAAGGCGACGGCGCCGAATACGATCAGCGCGCCTTCTTTCAGGCCTTTTATCATGTGGCTGGCAATAGGATTGGATCTCTTGTCGTTCGCTTTTGCTGTTGCTTGAGCCAAATTAACTTCCCTATGTTGTTGTAATATTTACAGTTTTTTATAAATACGCTGCTGCTTACATCTTATGCAGATAAGACAATGCATTAAGTATTGCCGTTCAACCGGATTTTTCCAAGTTTTGAAGCGCCGGATGCATTATTTTCCCGTCCTGCACGTTAATACCGCGCACCAAATCCCGGTCGCTTTGCCAATCGGGCTGTGCCAGACGTAGCACATAAGGGATTAACGCAGCTGATAAGGCTTGTGAAGAGGAGCGTGGCACAGCACCGGGCATGTTGGTCACACCGAAATGCACTACATCTTCCCAGACGTAAGTTGGCTTGTCGTAAGTAGTCGGTTTCGTGGTTTCCACGCAGCCGCCTTGGTCCACGGCTACATCCACAATCACGCTGCCGGCCTGCATCTTTTTCACTTGTTCAGCACTGACCAGATGGGGCGTCTTCGCGCCCGTGACTAATATAGCTCCAACCAACAAGTCCGCCTTAACCACCGCCTCGTCGATTGCATGGGCGTAAGAATACAAGGCCGTGACATTGTCACCGATGGCACGCATACGGGCCAGCTTGTCGCGATTGCGGTCAAAAACGATGACGTTGGCACCCATCGCTGCCGCCATTAAGGTGGCAGCCCCGCCTACCGTACCGGCACCCAATACCACCACATTGCCGCGCTCCGCCGCAGGCAATCCCCCTAATAACAATCCCTTGCCGCCTTGCGGCCGGTGGAGCAAATGAGCGCCGACTTGCACCGCGATGCGCCCAGCAACATCACTCATGGGCGCCAGTAGTGGCAACAAACCCGCATCGGTTTCCACGGTTTCCCAGGCCACGGCGGTAAGGCCAATATCCACTAAACTTTTCAGCAACTCTTCTGAGGCCGCCAGATGCAAATAGGAAAACAATATATGGTCTTTGCGCAATAAGGGTAATTCTGAGGGTTGTGGCTCTTTGACCTTAACGATCAGCTCGCTCTGCGCGTATAGCGATTGGGCATCGGGTAAAATCTCCACACCCGCCTGACGATAGTTATCATCGCTAAAGCCACTGAGTACGCCCGCGGTGCTTTGTATATACACCTTATGGCCGTGTTCCACCAATTCACCAGCGGCTTCCGGGACCAAACCCACCCGGCCTTCCAAGGTTTTTATTTCGCGAGGTACCCCGATTCTCATTGTGTCTCCTTTACCATGCACTACACTTGCCTTAGTATAAACGCAATCCGTTTTTTAACATAACCGCTGTGTCCGTTTTCTGTTGTCCGGTGGTTGTGGCAAGTTGTTAATAGGAGCGAGTAATGAGTGAAACCAAACACTGTCGATTATTGATTCTGGGTTCCGGCCCCGCTGGTTACACCGCGGCGGTATACGCTGCAAGAGCGAATTTAAATCCCGTGCTGATTACCGGTCTGGAACAAGGTGGACAACTGACGACGACGACCGAAGTGGACAACTGGCCGGGCGATAACGACGGCGTGCAAGGCCCCGAACTCATGGAACGTATGCGCAAACACGCCGAACGTTTTCATACGGAAATCATTTTCGACCACATCAACAAGACCGATCTCACCAAAAAACCTTTTACTTTAAGCGGTGACAGTGGCGTCTATACCTGTGACGCATTGATTATCGCCACAGGCGCTTCGGCACGATATATCGGTTTGGATTCGGAAGAAAAATTCAAAGGCAAAGGCGTTTCCGCCTGCGCCACCTGCGACGGTTTCTTTTACCGCGGACAGCCGGTAGCCGTCATCGGCGGCGGGAATACCGCGGTGGAAGAAGCGCTGTATCTTTCCAACATCGCATCGGAAGTCACCGTGGTGCACCGGCGGGACAAATTCCGTTGCGAGGCGATTTTAAACGACCAAATTATGGAAAAAGCCAATACCGGCAATATCAACATCGTCTGGAACCATACTTTGGAAGAAGTGTTGGGCGATGACAGCGGCGTTACCGGTATGCGTTTAAAAAGTACCGAAGATGGCAGCACCCAGGATAAAGCCGTTCAAGGGGTGTTTATCGCCATCGGCCACAAACCCAATACCGACATTTTCGATGGCCAATTGGAAATGAGTAATGGCTATATCGTGGTGAAAAGCGGTATACAAGGCAACGCCACCGCTACCAGCGTTCCAGGAGTATTTGCCGCCGGCGATGTAGCTGACCATATTTACCGCCAAGCGGTCACTTCAGCCGGTACCGGCTGTATGGCGGCGCTGGATGCAGAGCGTTATCTGGAAAGTTTGGAAAAATGAAAATATTAACCACGAAGAACAAAAAGGGAAAACCAAGTTTTATTCATGGAATAAATTCTTCGTGTGCTTCGTGGTTAAATTAATCCCATCCGTCAGCCACTAACAAGTTGTTCGTTCACAAATGCATGCAATAGGATTTCATCGCGACGGTCGGCTATTTTAAATTCCACCCCATACAAATACTCCAGATTGCCCGCTTCGTTTTTACGTTCTTTGACATTGCGAACAATCGCAACCGTAGCGAAACGTTCCTCAGCACCCGCCACGTGTAGATTCATTCGAATGGAAATCAAGCTCTTTACAGCCGCAATATTGTGTTCCGAAATCAACAATGCGCCGCTGGTGCTCATGTCTTCCACCCGCGTTTGGTACACGGGAGCCTCGTTATTATTGGCCGGCTTAGTTTCACGGACTTCGGCAAGACCACTAAAGTTCACACGTTGCGCTTTACGCAGGGCCAGGGTTTGCAATTCTTTGGGGTAGCTGAGATGCAGATAAGGATAAGGCCGGGCGCAACTGCGCAATACCGAACCGGTGAAGGCGATAATGTTGACACCCGACATACTGCGGACTGCCACGCGTTGCGATTCTTTTACCAACATGATTTTACCGTTGATGTGAGGTGTGGTCACCATAATACTGTGGTCAGGCCAATAGCCGATCACACGCACATAATGCCGCATTTGCTTGTCGTCCGGCAGAAACTGCAATTGCAACACATCGCCAAAATCTAACTCTAATTCCTTTGCTGTCATTTGCTTCCTACGTCAGAATAAACCTTTAATTGGTTAACACAGCACTGCTTAGCTTAAGTATCGGCACAATTACGTTAAACTCAATAAAACCAATGAATTGTACAATTATTGACCAAATTGATGCGATAGATCCTCAGCAATGGAATCGCCTTAGCATCGATGGCAATCCATTTTTACGGCATGAATTTTTAGCCGCTTTGGAACATCATCAATGCGTGGGCGAACGTTACGGCTGGATACCGCAACACGTCGTGGCAGTCGCAGCTAACGGTCAGTTATTAGGCGCCATGCCATTGTATTTAAAAGACAATTCTTATGGTGAGTTTGTGTTTGATTGGGGGTGGGCGGACGCCTACCACCGAGCCGGTCTGGCGTATTATCCCAAATTAGTCACTGCCATCCCCTATACACCCGCTACGGGGCCGCGGTTGCTGATTGCCCCCAACGCACCATGGGATCAGGTGGCCAATGCATTGATCGACAAAGCACTAGAGCTCGCCGCTTCGATGAAAGTTTCGTCGCTGCACTGGTTGTTCACTAACGCGCAAGACTCCTACCACCTTGAGCAAAAAGATTTGTTAACCCGGATGGGCTGCCAATTTCACTGGCATAACCACAACTATGAGGATTTTGACGAATTTCTTGCACAACTCAGTTCGCGCAAACGCAAACAAATCAAACGCGAACGCCGCCACGTGAGCGATGCACAGATCACTCTCAAGGTTCTGCATGGCAACGAAATCAGCGAAGCGCAGCTACACCAGTTTCACCGCCACTACCACGGCACTTTTTATCGGTTGGGAGGCTATGCCACACTGTCTGAAGCGTTCTTTGCTGAGATTAGTCAGACCATGACGGAAAATGTTGTGTTTGTATTGGCTCATTATAATAAACAACATGTGGCCAGCGCTTTTTGCGTGCGCGGCAAAGATACTTTGTACGGCAGGCATTGGGGATGCGATGCGGATTTCAACAGCTTGCACTTTGAAGCCTGTTATTACCAAGGCATAGACTATTGCATACGCCACGGCCTCAAACATTTTGAACCGGGTGCACAAGGTGAACATAAAGTCAGCCGGGGGTTTGTGCCCACAGCAACTTATTCGCATCACTGGATAGAAAACGAACAATTTAGACCCATCATTGCGGAATTTCTGCAGCGGGAACAACAAGGGGTGCGTCACTACATGGAAAGTCTGAATGAGCATTTACCTTATCGCGTGAACGCTGAACATTCCCTTTCGAGAGAGCAACAATGATGCGCGGCATGGCACCTTTCTGGATAGATCCCAATGACACCAAGTCCTGTTTCCCGGATGTGTCGCTGGCTTTGGAAGAGCCGGATGGTTTGCTGGCCATCGGCGGATCCTTAAGCCCGCAACGGCTGATAAGTGCCTATTGTCACGGCATATTCCCCTGGTATAACGAAGACCAACCGATTTTGTGGTGGTCACCCAATCCACGGGCAGTATTATTCCCGCGTAAACTGCATATTTCACGCAGTTTGCGCAAGACACTAAGAAAAAATGACTTTACTGTCACCATGGATCAGACGTTTGATCAAGTCATCAACGCGTGCAGCGAACCACGAGCGCAACAACAGGGCACTTGGATTAGTCCGGAAATGAAAGCAGCTTATTGTAAAATGCATGAATTAGGTCACGCCCATTCCGTGGAGTGCTGGCAGAACAATACCTTGGTGGGTGGATTATACGGTTTGGCGTTTGGCAAAGTATTTTTCGGCGAATCTATGTTTAGCCGAGTCACCGATGCCTCAAAAGTGGCGTTTGTACAGTTTGTGAGACAATTGCAAAGCTGGGGATTCTTACTTATTGACTGTCAGGTGGAAACCGAACATTTAACCAGTCTGGGCGCCGAATTGATTCCCAGGGTACAGTTCGTTCAAATGTTGGAAAACTTGTGTTATTTACCGACGAGACCTGCGCCATGGCGGTTCGAATCTAATATCGAGAATCCACAATGACAAGCGATACCCGCAGCTCAGCGATCCCCAACAGCCTGGCTTTTTACGCCAGCGAGCCGCATCAATGCAACTATTTACCCGATAAACAGGCGTTGACGGTGTTTGCCGATCCCAATGTGCCTATGACCACGGCGATCTACAGCCGCATCATTGAATACGGTTTCCGCCGCAGCGGCGAGTATGTGTATATTCCCAAATGCCCGGATTGTAATTCTTGCATTTCCATACGCATTCCTGTTCAAGAATTTCTACCCAGTCGGAACCAGCGGCGTGTCATCAAAAAAAATTCGGACTTGACGGTTAGACGCCACCCAGCAAGCTTTGCTGATGAACATTACCAACTATATCAAACCTACCTTCGCAGTCGTCACAGCGGCGGCGGTATGGACAATCCTACAGCCAAGGACTATCTCAAATTTCTTTCCAGTTCCTGGAGCGCCACTGTGTTTTACGAGATACGCCTGGGCGATCAACTCATCGGCGTCACCGTAGTGGATCAATTGCACACTGGACTGTCTGCTGTGTATACCTTCTTCGATCCCAGCCAAGAGAAACGAAGTCCCGGCAGTTTCGCCATTTTATGGTTAATCGAGGAAAGCCGCCGTCTGGACTTAAACTGGTTATATCTAGGTTATTACATCCCCAATTGTCAGAAGATGAATTACAAAGATCACTACCGGCCGTTGGAAGCTTTTATCAACGGCCAATGGCGCAAGTACTCGAAAAATCAGGCAATATCCCCTTGAACTCACACCGGTTCTTTTTTTTCTCATTGAAAACTGCCCGCCTCAAGAAAAACCACCCCCAGACGATACAAATTCTAGCGATACACAAGTAGCTGGACAAAACACCGTTCGGTTTATATCACTTGCGCCTCACAAAAGGGGGAACCAATGTTAAGTACGATATACGCAGTAGCAAAAGAGTTTGAGAACGAACATGGGTTCAGCCCTAACTGCTTATATATGAGCTATGGGCACTTGGAAGCACTGAAACAGCAGTTAGAAGATCCGTATGAGTTTAATTCTATTTTAGTGTTTTTGGGTATGGAACTGATTTTAACGCCGAACATGAGAACGCCTTCGGTAGGCTGGGCGCATGCACCTTGGAAAGAAGCTGTGCATGTATAGAAGGCTAACGACTAAAAACGGAAACTATCCTTTAAGTGGCTAAAAACCCGATGACTACATCGGTAAATCACAGGAAAAAACGCTGGCATTTATTCTAATTCTGGCTATACTAACCGCGACATAAACACTGAAGGCGCTGAAAACCAGCGCCTTCTTACATTATCGGGCTAATTTTTTTCGGTATTTCCCTATTCTTTGCTGCGCAAAATCATTAAAATTGTGCATCTTTTTCCACTCGCCTGTGAAGTGGACTATAAAAGAGAGATGAGTATCTCTAAACAAATTTAATAACCTAAAGTTCGTAGAGTTTAGAATTGAATGGCAAAAGAAGAACACATAGAAATGGAAGGAACGGTAGTGGAAACTTTACCCAATACTATGTTCCGCGTTGAGTTAGAGAACGGTCACGTAGTCACTGCGCATATTTCAGGTAAAATGCGCAAACACTATATCCGCATATTGACCGGTGACAAAGTCACCGTACAATTGACACCTTACGATTTAACTAAAGGGCGGATAGTGTATCGCGCGCGTTGATGCGCGCGAATACCGGATAAAATCTGCCATCGCTGGCAGAGCCACTTTAGGACCTGACGATTTCCGGAATATCCTCAAACTCGAATTTAATTTTTCCGTCTTCCACCGTCACTTCCACTGTACCACCGTTTGCCAATTGTCCGAATAACAGCTCTTCTGCCAACGGCTTTTTGATGTTTTCCTTGATAATGCGCGCCATTGGGCGAGCCCCCATTTTTTCATCATAGCCATGTTCGGCCAGCCACGCTCTGGCTTCCGCGTCCACATGCATAGACACTTTTTTCTCGGCCAATTGGCTTTCCAATTCGTATAGGAACTTGTCGACCACGTGTGAAATGGTGGTGGCGTCCAAACTCTTGAACTGCACAATCGCGTCCAATCGATTGCGGAATTCCGGAGTAAAGGTTTTCTTGATCATTTCCATACCATCGGTAGTGTGATCCTGCTGGGTGAATCCGATGGAGGCTCTGGCCATGACTTCAGCTCCGGCGTTGGTGGTCATGATTAAGATCACATTACGAAAATCCGCCTTGCGGCCATTAGAGTCCGTCAACGTGCCGTGATCCATTACTTGCAATAGCAAATTAAACACATCAGGATGGGCTTTTTCGATTTCATCCAACAATACTACCGCGTGGGGATGTTTGTTGATTTCTTCGGTCAACAAACCACCTTGATCGAAACCCACATAACCCGGAGGCGCGCCGATTAAACGCGATACCGTATGGCGCTCCATGTATTCGGACATGTCAAACCGCAACAATTCAATGCCCATGATTTTCGCCAGCTGCCGGGTTACTTCGGTTTTACCAACCCCGGTAGGTCCGGCAAACAGAAAACTGCCGATTGGTTTTTGCTCCACACCCAGCCCGGCGCGCGACATTTTAATGGCGGCTGATAATGTGCTAATAGCTTCATCCTGACCATAAACCACCAGTTTAAGGTCACGTTCCAGATTGCGTAAGCCTTCGATATCTGACGTGGATACTTGTTTGGGCGGAATACGGGCGATTTTCGCGACCACCGCTTCAATATCTTTAGCACCAATGGTTTTTTTCCGTTTTGAAACGGGCAACAGCCGCTGTGTCGCGCCGGCCTCGTCGATCACGTCAATGGCTTTGTCTGGCAAATGCCTTTCGTTAATGTAACGATCCGCTAATTCCACAGCCGAGCGCAGCGCCTGACGGGTGAATTTCACATCATGATGTTCTTCAAAACGGCTGCGTAAACCGTCAAGAATTTGAATGGCTTCTTCCACACTGGGTTCTGGCACGTCAATTTTTTGAAAGCGCCGCGCCAACGCGCGGTCTTTTTCGAAAATTCCGCGGTATTCCTGGTAAGTGGTGGAACCGATGCATTTCAGTTCTCCAGAGGCCAGCACCGGTTTGATCAAATTAGACGCGTCCATCGCGCCGCCTGATGCCGCACCTGCCCCGATGATGGTATGAATTTCATCAATAAACAAAATGGAACCGGGTTGCTTTTTCAGCTGTGTGAGCACCGCTTTCAAGCGTTTTTCAAAATCACCGCGATATTTGGTTCCAGCCAATAGGGATCCTAAATCCAAAGAATAGATCACCGCGTCGGAAATCACTTCGGGCACTTCACCATCGACGATACGCTTGGCCAAACCCTCAGCCAGTGCGGTTTTTCCTACCCCGGCTTCACCTACAAACAATGGATTGTTTTTCCGGCGCCGGCAAAGCACTTGTAAAGTGCGGTCAATTTCATCTTTACGACCAATGAGAGGATCGATTTTGCCTTTCATCGCGAGTTGGTTGAGATTGGTGGCATAACTTTCCAAAGCGGATTTGGCTTGGCTTTCCGATTCCGTTTCTTCTTCACTGGAAGAAACCGAATCGGTATCACTGCTATCATCGACTTTGGAAATGCCGTGGGAGATGTAATTCACCACATCCAAACGGGCAATGTCTTGTTTACTCAGCAAGTACACCGCTTGAGATTCTTGTTCGCTGAAGATGGCCACCAACACATTCGCACCGGTAACCTCTTTTTTGCCGGAGGATTGGACCTGAAACACCGCGCGCTGCAACACTCTTTGGAATCCCAAAGTGGGCTCGATTTCGCGCTCTTCATTCTCAGGAATCGTCGGCGTGGTTTCGTCTAAAAACCGACTCAATTCATTTTGCAGCTGCTGCAAATCAGCACCACACGCTTTTAACGCACTATTGCTCGTAGGGTTATCCAACAATGCCAATAATAAATGCTCAACGGTCATAAATTCATGCCGTTTTTCGCGCGCTTGTTTAAACGCACGGTTAAGCGTGATTTCTAATTCCTCGCTTAACATACCTTTCCTACCTCTCTTTTCGACTGCCGTAACAGTGGTTTATAAAGCGTGTGGGATCTCAGTTACACAACTTCCATGGTACACAACAAGGGATGATTATGACTGCGAGCATAGTCATTCACTTGCGCTACTTTGGTTTCTGCAATTTCCTTGACAAAAACACCACACAATCCTTTTCCTTGCGTATGCACATGTAACATGATGCGGGTCGCTTTTTCCCGATCCATACGAAAGAACTTTTCTAATACATGCACAACGAATTCCATAGGAGTAAAATCGTCATTTAATAATAAAACTTGATACATCGGTGGCGGTTTTAACTTCGGCCGCGCTTCCTGAACGACCAAACCGTCATCCCTGTGCGTTTTATCATCCGCACTCATGGTGATAGTGTTTGTCAATGCTTTAGCCATTGTCAGTTCACCGTCTCACAATTAAATAATGATACACAAAATTTGCCATGACAAGGTGGCCGGCGGTAATTAACTACTACTTTATTGCAGCCCTATATTTTTAATATTTTACTACGGTACCGCGGCTTGGATGCATTTCGACAACAAGCTGTTTAACTAATCAAAAACAAACACTTACGCACACATTAATATTTGACAATGATACGTACGAGAAGTGCTGTCTCCGACAACTTACCAGCTGTCCGTATCCATGCTTCTACATGTGACCAATCATGGCATCCGCAAACCCGGAACAGCTCACCAGAGTCGCACCCGGCAACAAGCGCTCTAAATCATAAGTCACTGTTTTTCCGGAAATTGCTCCAGACATTCCGGCAATGATCAAATCCGCCGCTTCTGTCCAACCGATATGGCGCAACATCATTTCAGCAGAAAGAATCAACGAGCCCGGATTGACTTTATCCTGACCGGCGTATTTGGGTGCTGTCCCATGCGTGGCTTCAAACATCGCCACCGTGTCCGATAAATTGGCGCCCGGTGCGATGCCAATACCGCCAACTTGCGCCGCCAAAGCGTCAGAAATATAGTCACCGTTGAGATTCATGGTGGCAATGACGCTGTATTCCGCTGGGCGCAATAAAATTTGCTGCAGAAACGCATCGGCAATGACATCTTTTACGATGATTTCATTACCGGTCTTGGGATTGTTAAAACTGCACCAGGGGCCACCGTCGATTTCTTGTGCGCCAAATTCCCGTTTCGCCAACTCATATCCCCAGTTTTTGAACGCACCCTCAGTAAACTTCATAATATTGCCTTTGTGCACCAAAGTGACCGAGGAACGATCATTGTCTATGGCATATTGCACGGCTTTACGCACCAAGCGCTCGGTGCCATCCTGGGAAACCGGCTTTATTCCAATACCTGAGGTCTCGGGGAAGCGTATCTTGCTCACGCCCATTTCGGTTTGTAGAAACTCGATGACTTTTTTTACTTCGGCCGTGCCGGCGGCCCACTCGATCCCGGCATAAATATCTTCGGAGTTTTCCCGAAAAATCACCATGTCGGTCTTTTCCGGCTCTTTCAGCGGGCTGGGTGTGCCTTCATAATAACGCACGGGCCGCAAACACACGTACAGATCTAACAACTGTCGTAAGGCAACATTCAGGGAACGCATGCCGCCACCCACTGGCGTAGTTAATGGGCCTTTGATAGACACCACATAGTCACGCACCGCTTCCAAGGTTTCGTCCGGCAACCAGGTATCATTGCCATAGGTTTTCACCGCTTTTTCACCGGCGTACACTTCCATCCAGGCTATGCTGCGTGATCCGCTATACGATTTTTGCACTGCTGCGTCGACTACTTTGCGCATGGCGGGTGTCACATCAATCCCAATGCCATCACCTTCTATAAAAGGAATAATAGGACTATCAGGAACATTCAGAGAATAATCTGAATTGACAGTGATTTTTTCCCCGTCGGCGGGTATTTTGATTTTTTGAAAGGCCATAATTGCTCCATAAGTCTGATCCAAAACTCAGCCTATAGTAGCATTTTAACGCTAGCTCAGCGACCTGGTAGAAAACAATGTTGAGTGATAACTGCGCACTAACACAGCGCATTGGTTGGCCGTATAGCCAGCGGCTTGAGGAATAAGCGAAAATTGTTGGGATATTATTACATTCCTAGGCTAGCCAGATCACCGGCCTGGTGTAATTTGACTTTGCCCGTGCTGTCCTGGCGGCCCAGTGAACGGATGGCGTTGGCCAAATCGCGTTGCTGGGGATCACGCACGGCGATCTCCGCATTGAAGTCGTATTTGCCGTCGTGGGTCAAGGTCAGCAAACCTTCGGCTTGCAGTGGCCCACCCATGTCGGATATTACGCCTTTAATCCCATCATCTGTGGGTTCCAACTGGATTTGCAGACTTCCCAAAGGCATGGGTTTTAAGATGCTTATCTCAGCATCTTGCCAGACGAGACTGCCCAAAGCAGTAGCAACGATATTGTCTTTTATTTTTAGTTCTGAGAGATTTATGGCCAATGCGCCGCCTGGTTGTAAGGAACCCAGATTAAACATAGGTAAAACCAATGCGGTTGGTAACCACGCTTCGATATTACTTGCGTACATGTTTCCAAAGACGTTGTAGCCGACACTGCCTTTGCCGTAGCCATCTTGCATGGAAAATTCCAATGCCAGCTCCAGATTACCCAATACCAATTGCACCGGTTTGAAGCGCCAATGAATCTTTTCCAGCGGCTGGTCGGAAATATAAGCTTGTGCGGCGCTGCCTGACCACACACTACCGTTAACACCTTGAAGTACCACGGGCACTTCTTCACCCATGGTTTGTTTCCAAAAACCGTAAACCAGGTTAGCGGGCAAGGTAATTAATAGGAATCCCACATAACAAAGTAATCCGAAGAAAATATAGCGTACCATGATGATAAGTTATTGTGCTGTATAAATCGTCTTTGTAATTTTCGTTTTAAAATCAATCAGAGCAAGCTCGATCACGCTTCCGGCTCTGCTATAAAACTAATTCTCGCATCCACCAAGCCTTCCTCTGCTTGTTTTTCGAAAGTGATGGTTTCTATGCCTACACCATAGCGTCTTTCCAATTCCTCCAACCAGCCGATGACTTCGTCGAATTTGGCGCTTTCTAACCACACTCTGGCTTTGGAAGTGCCGTCCGGCTGCACGCGCTTTACGGCATCTCCGAGCTTTTTGGCTTTTGCACTGCGGTCTATAACGCCCAACAAAGACTGACCGGAAGCAAACCGAGCCGGTGCGGTTTGATTTACTTGCAATTGTTGGATTTCTTTTGAAGCGTTTTTCATCCACGCCAGATCCAATTGTTTTCGCTGTGTGGATTCCTGCAACGAGTGCAAGCGATTGATAAACGGCTCCCACCCCAAGAAGTAGACAATTACCACTAACAAGGTTGCAGCGCCGCCTATAACAATCCGCCGCTCCCTTACCTCCAAACTTTCAAACCATTCTTTCATGAATTCTCTCAGTTTTCTTTAGTATTTTGGCTAGCTATTGCCGCCACTGCCTAGTTGTACTTGCAAACGGCTGTCCACTTTTCCGCCCCTCGCCGAGGCAGATACGATCTCCACTTCCAACTCTGCTTGTTTGGTTAAACGGGATTTAAGTTCATCCAAGGACGCCAAATCGTTTATCTCTAAATCCAGATCCATTTTATCATCCTTATACCTAACGCTACGTAGCGTCATGGTTTTTGTATCGCTGATAACTTCACCAGCACGAGACAATAACTCAAACCAATTGCCCTCATCACCACCACCTTGTTGCAGCTTTTGCAAAGCGCGCTCCATTTGAATTTTGGGATTAGGAATGTTCTTGGCATCGGGAAACGCCTCTTTATAGGTGGCGATTATTTGCTCGCTCAACTGCTTGTCTTTGTTTGCCAGATGAAAATATTCGGCGACCAATAATCCGCCTTGAATCAACAACCATGCGGCCGCCAGGCCAATGGCCGCCCGCCAAGGTCGAATGAGTTTCTCCAGTTGCTCTCTGCGGCTGTATTCGCCTTGAAGTAAATTGATACAGTCTGCATCATTGAATCCCTGTGACAGCACGCCTAAATAACCATGCTCACTCTCGCGGCAGGAAAAGTCGATATTCCGCTCTTCACACAGCGTTCGAATTTGGTCGATGATGGGTTCGACCTCTTCCGCCAAAGGTTCTTCAATACTTTCTTCGTAGTTGATATCTGCCTCGCTCACAGGCTTGGCAAACGCTTGAATGGTATCATCGTCTCCCGGCATTAAAGTGGTGCCCGCATCAACTTCAGTTTCTACCACATCCTGTTCAGAAACCTCCTGGCTTCCGGGACTAATCAAGGTTTGCCGCCGCAAACTGTCGTTACATACAGTAATGTGCACATGAGCAGGCGGCTGCAGTAATTCACTATGGTCCAGGGCGTTTCGCACAATAAACGGCAGGTTTGACAAATCCACAGCGAAACCGCTTTGCACCCCGGTGCGCAATAACGCTCTTCGACTGTTATTGCCGGCTCTGTTGATCAGAATATTCCAGGCGTTTTCATCACAGCGTACGCCAAAACATTCGCTAGTCAATACGTCTGCTTGGATGTTGACCTGTTTCAGCAATTTTTGCCAGGCATCCATGTCGTGACGTTCCACGATAGCACACGCGGTTGTGTCCTCTATGCGACTCCCCACGGCAAAATGTATGTTATCGATATCGCTGGCAAGGTTTTCTTCCAACGCGAAAGGAATGGCTCGGGCCAGGCGCTGTTTATTCATGGCCGGCAAATTCACATGGGTCAATAAGATGTTAATGCCCGAGACAAATACCACGACACGGCAACCGGTAGCGTGATTGGCGGCTGTTTTCAAATCACCATAATAGACCAGTCCTGGCATTTGCCCGGTTTCATTAACCACCCAGCAGACGGGCAAATTCTCGTTATCGACATCCACGTTTTCGCCATTAATATAAATAAATATCTGCCGACGCATGATTAAATTACCCCTAAACCACGACGCAAGGTTTTCACCTTGCCGTCTTTACGATGTAGCAAACTGATGAGCATGATATCAATGTCACCAATTTGCGAACGCGCGGTTAAATAAAAATACTCGCTTTTTACATCGATCATTGTTTTCAAATTTTCCAGATTTTGGTTAGCCCGGGTAAAACGCCGGTCCTCTTCGGAACCACTCGTCGTACCCGGCGCATTGGTCGTTCCACCTCGGCTGTTATTCGGACGCAGACTATTCACATACCCTTGAATCGGTTGTATGAACTCATTGATGTTTTCTTGCGGCGCTTCTTTTCGCTTATCGTCGAATTCGTTAACTAACTCTTCGGCGTTTTCCATGGGTATATAGTCCAGTAGTGCTTTCAACACCGCTTTGGGGGCCGTGTTTATATTGATTTTCGCTCCACGCGGCAGCGCATTAACCAAAGGCTGTTCTTCGATGGCTTCTAACGACACCGCATTTAAGGGATTGAAACTGGGCCGCACTAATGCAGCATAATCGTTTCTGGCATTGGTGGCATCTTCGGACATGGCCAGCATCAAACGCAATTCGCTGACACTGGCGATGGATTGGTTGGGCGTGCGGTAAGGCCTATTGGGTGCAACTAGATTTAAATAGTCCAGGCTCTCCGCGCCGCCAGTACCCGCGTTGTCATCCTTATCTATCCAGTCCAATACCAAATTGTCAAAATCGGGATTAAACTGCAAATTATTCGCCACTAAATGATCAAATACCTCGGAGTACGCCACATCACGCTCACCATTTTCATTAACTAAATTATTGATTGGGAAGCCTGCGGAAGCATCGGTAATAATGCCGCTGATACCGCCTATATCTATGCCGCTTTGTTTGATTTCCTCTGCTATGGGCAGACCAATCACGTCCACATCCTTCTCGCTCACTGGATAAAAGTCACGGTCTTGGGTTTCGTCCTTGGCTAAAAACCCTTTTGCCCACTCTTCCGCGCCCAACACATAAATATATGCCTGGTCGAAATGCAGGATATTTTGCGTGCGGCGAATATCCAGTTGCTGTTGGGTAATCATCGTCACGGCCGCTATGCTCACCAACGAGGTAATTAATATGGCCATGATTAAGGCCACGCCTCGAGAGCGCGAATAACCGGTCAACCTTGCATTAAGTCCTTTGCTCATTCACATTATCCCGGCAAATGAAACCAACGTTCCAGTTTGCCAAAGCTCTTGGTATCGATTTCAATCACAATACCACGCGGAGGTGCCACCACAGCGGGTGATTGATTCTGCGCCTGGGATTGCGGCTGAGCGAAACTTGAAGAACTCTGAGGGGGCCATGAACGTTGCCATTCCTTTTTATCATCCAGATAGCGAATTTCCAGACTCTTTACCCCATCCAACAACTCTATGTCATACCGCTCACTGTCTTGGGCACGATCCAAGACATACCAAAGAGAACGGATCAATTTTTCATCTTTCAGCGAATAGGCAATTCGCTGCAAGTGGCTCCTGGGCAGATTCAAGGGATTGAGCCACCCCGTACGGGTAAACTGTAATAAATAGTCCTCGCCATATTCGTTCGCCACGAACGCTGGCAGCGGCACTTCACTGCCGAATTCGTCCCGCACCGGCCGATCCACGATTTGTTCGATATCCCGCTCCATGAGGGTCAGCGCCATTTGCAATTTATACAGATCTTGAGTACGGGCTTCGGTCAGCGATCTGGCCAATAATACATTGTTTAATCCACTGTACGCCATGGCCGCCACCAATCCAAAAATAACAATTGATATGAGCAACTCGAGTAGCGTAAAACCGTGAATAGATTTATGCGGCTGGCGTATCATTGTCTTACTTCGCCTGCCCCACGAATCCGGTCAAGCTAACCAACGAGTTTTCATCGTCCTCATTGGCGCGCACTGCAATTTCCACTTTACGAACTGATGGATCCTGGGTTTCCACCACTTCCATAGTCCAAAACCACTCATGCTCTGCCATCAAGGTACTGCCAGTGGTTTTACGTGGAGCAGGAAACTCTTGCGTGACATGCAATTCGGTGATTTTATTCATGGCTACCCAATGTGCAAACGTCCTCTCTTGCAAACCGGCGGCATTCCTTACCGTGGACGATGCCGTGCTGATTACCGCCGCCAGGCCGACGGCAATAATAGTGAGCGCAATAATCACTTCGATTAACGTAAATCCCCGTTGCAGTGATCTTCGGCTTGATGAAGGAATATTAAACACCGAACTCGTCACTTTGCGCCCCTGGCGCCAATAGTTTGGTTTGCCCGATAACATTACCTGTGATGATATACGCTTGCGAGTCTTCCAAGCGCAGGGAAATTTTAAAATCCGTCATTTCACCGCTGGAGAGGATATATATCCGTGGTACCCGTTCTTGATCCTCAAAGGAAACCGCTTGCCCAAACAGTTCCATTTGAATTTCCATATCACCGGGAAACTCCCGTTTACGAAAGATTTTATCCCCTTCCAGGGGGACAAATTGATCACCGGCAAATTGCACAAATTGATAACCGTGCTTGGAAAACTCCATAGCCAGGGAGGTGGCACGCAACACGGACTCTTCACTGGCCAATCTAATGAGGTAATGCAAGCGCTTGGCTTCTTCCTCCAGCGTTTGGTCACTGTGTTGCCCCACGGATATGCTGGCAAAAGTCAATATCACGCCAATGACAAACACTACCGTGATTAACTCGATTAAGGTGAAGCCGCGATGGTTTTTTGTTTTCATAAAAGACAGGCGCTGGCCAACGGATATATTCGCCGATCCCGCGGCGTATTTTATTCCAATGACCAGTTGCCTAAATCAGCGTTGACACCTTCGCCGCCTTGCTGAGCATCGGCGCCAAGTGAAAAAATATCTACTTCGCCTTTGGTGCCTGGAGAAAGATATTGGTAGGGTTCACCCCAAGGATCTTTTGGCAAACGGTCCATGTATTTTTTCCAGTTTTTAGGCTCTGGTGATCCCGCCGGTTTTTGTACCAAAGCTTCCAAGCCTTGATCGGTGGTGGGATAAGTAAAGTTATCCAATTTATAAAGATTCAGTGCAGCCTCTAGGGCGCGGATATCTTGCTTTGCTTTAGTGATCCGTGCTTCGTCCGGCCGTTCCATAACACGGGGTACAACGATAGCGGCCAATACACCCAGTATGATTACCACAACCATCACTTCGATTAGCGTGAAACCGGAGACCGCTGTTGTTTTGAATGACCGGTGACGCATAATTGTTCTGTTACTGAATACCTTCACGATTCTCTCCATATCAGTCGGAAATATATTAAAACTAAAGTGTTATGTATAACACCTTGCATACCAACGGGCGAATTTAAGCTGCGCCAATGTTACCAAATATTGTATGCTTATGCCTTGCCAAATCGCCAAAATAGGATTTTTTCTAACAAGCCGCGGGCCGGAAATAGCTTGACTATCATTACCTTATCGCTACGAACCCATTATTTAATCCCTATAAGTATTGCGATTATTGTGACCTTCATAGCGCTTTTAGGTTCCGATGTGGGTACCTGGCTAAGATATGACCGTGATGCGATTCAAGCCGGTCAACTTTGGCGACTGGTCAGCGGCCATTTGGCGCACTTGGGCTGGTCCCATTTGGCCATGAATCTCGCTGGCTTGGTGTTGATTTGGACCATATTTGGCAGCCACATTAGTTGGCGGCGCTGGTTGGTAATACTGTTGTTAGGCGCAATTGGTACGAGTGTTTTGTTACTACTTTTCAATCCTCAATTGCGATGGTATGTAGGACTTTCCGGAGTTTTACACACTTTGTTCATCGTCGGTTGTATGGCAGACCTAAAACACCGGCGTTGGGATACTTGGGTTTTATTAGTATTGGTCATCGTAAAGCTGATGTATGAGCAAATCTGGGGACCCATGCCAGGCTCCGAATCCACCGCGGGTGGAAAAGTGATTGTGGATGCCCACTTGTACGGGGCTATCATCGGCTTTTTAATAATGGGCTTTTATATCTTCAGAGACCGGTTTCTAAAAAACCATTAAGTCTGCAGCAACGAGTCTCTGACCGTTTGGTACAACGCCAAATCCTCCCGGCTGTGACAACAAGCGATAATCCTTTCAAACTGAGACTCATATTCCAACATGACTCCAACCGCTATTTCGGCCGCCTCTGCCTTGGGATACCCATAAACACCGGTACTTATAGCCGGAAACGCTATACTTTTTACATTGTACTGCAAACCCAACACGAAACTGTTTCGATAACAACTTTTCAGTTGCTGGGCTTCCCCGTGTTGACCACCGCGCCACACGGGTCCCACGGTATGAATCACCCATTTCGCCGGCAATTTAAAACCGGGGGTGATTTTCGCCTCGCCGGTTTTACAGCCCCCCAGCGGCCGGCACGAGGCTAACAACTCCGGTCCGGCTGCCCGGTGTATGGCGCCGTCCACACCGCCGCCGCCCAGCAGGCTATTATTGGCAGCGTTAACAATGGCGGCCACATTGAGCGTTGTAATATCGGCTTGCAGGATTTCCAGCATGATTACGGTAGAGTTACTTAACCACGCGCAGCGTGGGCTTTGATTCCTTGGACTCCGGTCCTGGCCCGCCATCGTCCGGCGAACCATCATCATTATCTTCAGTAAACACCATACCCCGACCATTTTCTTTGGAGTAGATGGCAAGAACCGCCATAATTGGCACGTTGACAAACATAGGTTTGCCGCTAAAGCGGGCATTGAAACTCACGGCCTGATCACTAAGTTCCAATCCCATCACCGCCGCCGGTGATATATTCAATATGATTTTGCCGTTGTTGACATGCTCGGTGGGGACTTGCACTGCATCGGCAGTGGCATCCACTAATAAGTAAGGTGTCATGTTGTTGTCGACAATCCATTCGTAGATGGCCCGTAACAAATAAGGCCGGCTACTGGTCATTTTTATCTCGTTATTCATTATCCTCTTTGGTTTTTTTACCAGGATTTGAATCCAAGGTGTTTAGGAGACTGCGGATTAGCCCATTTCCCTTTCGGCATCACTCAAGCTGGCTTGAAACGAATCCATTTGAAAAATCCGTTTTGCATAGTCTTTTAAGGCCTTAGTAGATGCAGGCAGTTCGACGCCGTATTTTGACAAACGCCAGAAAATAGGTGCTACCGCACAATCCATCAGTGAAAATTCATCGCTCATAAAAAACGGTTTTTGTTCGAAGATCGGATTGATTACGGTGAGACTCTCTTGAAGTTCCTTACGGGCACTGGCCGCGGCCTGACCTGAATCGCGCTCCAAAATATCCACTAAGCTGTCCCAATCTTTTTGAATACGCTTTAACGTCATACGCGTACTGCCACGGGAAACTGGATCTACCGGCATTAGGGGGGGATGAGGAAACCGCTCATCCAAATATTCCATGATCACTTGCGAATCATATAACACCAAGTCCCGGTCCACCAGGGTGGGGACCATAGCATAGGGATTCAGCTCGATTAAATCCTCAGGGGGATTTGCGGGGTCTACATAGATGATTTCGACATTGATACCTTTTTCAGCCAGCACAAGCCGCACGCGGTGGCTATGAATATCAGTGCTATCCGAGAATAAGGTCATGACGGATTTTCTATTGGCAATCACAGCCATCAACACCTCTCTTGTTCTATCACGCTTATTGCTACCTTGTTGCCATGCTCGATAGGGTTAGTTGCTTTTTGATTTATGTTTAGCACTATCGAATGGTTAAGATGGTTGGTGAAAAATAAATGACCGCGAATTATACCTGATTTTTTTCCAAATGCGCGTTTTATGCTGTAACTAATTGAATATCAAAGAAATGGAATTTTTAGGTCAACGTTGGCAGGGTAAAGATCTTTATTTCACGTCCTTCCAATATTCTTTTTTCAAAAGAAACATCACAACAAAGTACAACACTAGGAAAGCCAATACCCAACGCCCCAGGCTTAAGCGCTGAGTTTTGGTGGGCTCTCCCACGTAAGCCAGGAAGTTGACGATGTCACGTACGGTGTTATCAAATTCTTCCGAGCTGAGTTTGCCTTTTTCGACTAAAGTAAAACCGGTAATCACAGAACTCTCGACACCCTCACTGGATTTAATGGTGCCGGTTGTCGCCTCTTGCAAACCTTGCAGCTCCCACAATACATGCGGCATCGCCACATCTTTAAACACCGCGTTGTTGACTCCCCAAGGCCGGGATTCGTCTTTGTAAAACGAGCGCAGATAAGTATATATCCAGTCCACGCCTCGCGAGCGCGAGACTACCGACAAATCCGGAGGTGCTACCCCAAACCAACGCTTGGCATCTTCTTGGTCCAAGGCAATATTCATGGCGTCGCCAATCTTAGCGCCGGTAAAAAGCATGGTGGCAGCCACTTCATCTTCGGGTATTTCCAGATCCTTGGCAATGCGGCTATAGCGCATAAACTGAATAGAGTGGCAGTTAAAACAATAATCGGCAAAATATTTTGCGCCGCGACGCAACGATTCAACATCGTTAAGATCGATGTTCGCATGGTCTAACTTCATACCGGATGACGACGCCCACAGAACCGCAGGGGTAAATAACATTACCAGCCCTGAAAAAAACAGCCCTTTTAAGCACTTCATTTATACTTCACCCTCTCCGGCGGTTCTTTACATTTGTCCCATTTCGAATAAAACGGCATCGCCAAGAAAAATACAAAATAGAGCACACTGAATAGTCGGGAAAACCAAGTAGCCACTGGTGTAGCCGGCACCGTACCCAAGTAACCCAAACCAACAAAACTGACAATAAAAATCGCTAACGCCGCTTTAAAAATCCAACCTTTATAGCGTATAGATTTCACCGGACTGCGATCCAGCCAAGGCAACAAGAACAACAACACGATGGATGCACCCATAGCCATTACGCCCAGGAATTTATCGGGAACCGCACGCAAGATGGCGTAAAATGGTGTGAAATACCATAATGGGGCGATATGTTCAGGTGTTTTCAAGGGATTGGCCGGGACGAAGTTATCTCTTTCTAAAAACCAACCGAACATTTCCGGTATATAAAAGACTACGGCAGCAAAAATGATGAGAAATCCCACCACTCCATACATATCCTTTACGGTGTAATAAGGATGAAACGGTATGCCATCCAGCGGTATGCCTTTGTCGTTTTTCTTTTGTTTGATTTCCACCCCATCGGGATTATTGGATCCCACCGAATGCAAGGCCACCAAGTGGAACACCACCAAAGCCAACAAAACCAGAGGAAACGCAATCACATGAAACGCGAAAAACCGGTTCAAGGTCGCATCCGCCACCACAAAGTCACCCCGTATCCATAACGCCAAATCATTGCCGATATACGGTATGGCGCCAAATAAGGAGATTATTACTTGTGCGCCCCAATAAGACATTTGGCCCCACGGTAACAAATACCCCATGAACGCCTCGGCCATCAGCAACAGGAAAATAATGACGCCAAATATCCACAGCAACTCGCGCGGCTTGCGGTAAGAACCGTAGATCAGGGCGCGAAACATGTGTAAATACACCACAATAAAAAAGAATGAGGCGCCTGTGGAGTGCAGGTAACGAATCAGCCAGCCCCACTTCACGTCCCGCATGATGTACTCCACCGAGGCGAACGCCGTATCGGCGGTGGGCTTGTAATTCATTGTCAGAAATATACCGGTGAGGATTTGAATTACCAACACCAATATCGCCAGGGAACCAAAGTAATACCAAAAGTTGAAATTTTTAGGGGCATAATATTCTGATAAATGCCCTCGCCAGAAATCCATAACAGGAAAACGGGCGTCCAACCAATCTCTTGTTGTTTTAAGCCATTCCATTAACCGTGCTCCGGATCAACGCCAATTAATAAGCGGGTGCTTGTGACAAATCTGTACGGAGGAACCACCAAATTCGACGGTGCCGGCACACCGGCGTACACCCGCCCGGCAAGGTCGTAACGTGAGCCATGGCAAGGACAGAAAAATCCGCCTTTCCATTCCGGACCCAAATCTTGAGGTGCCAAATCGGGCCGGAACGTTGGCGCGCAGCCCAAATGCGTACAAATACCGATCATCACCATATATTCTTCATTCAGTGAGCGATGGTCATTTTTGGCATAGACAGGTTGTTGGGAGAGTTCATCAGAATGGGGGTCACGAAGCTGTTCATTTAAAGACTGCATGTTTTGCAACATTTCTTGGTTGCGGCGCAATATCCACACCGGCTTGCCGCGCCATTCCACGGTGAGTAATTGTCCGAACTGCATTTTACTAATATCCACTTCCACTGGCGCGCCAGCCGCTTCCGCCCGCGCACTTGGGTCCATGGACACTACAAACGGAGTCGCAACGTAGGCTACACCGACACCTCCCATAGCCGTCGCAGCCGCCAATAACATCCGGCGTTTGCTTTTATCGACTTCCTCTTCGCCACTCATTAACGAGATGCCTCCACTATTCCAACTTTTAAATCAATCACTTCCAAAAACGTAAACGAGCAAAAGCATAGCAGAAATAATACCAGTTGAGTCAGTGAATTTATTAATATTATTATAAGCTAATGTTGGTTTAGGCAAAGTGATGGTTATTGGATAAGAAATTGTTATAAATAAAAGTTAGACGATGAGGCGTTAAAACCCAAGAAAATCGCTGTGCAGAGATAAAAATTTTTCAATTCGTTTATTTATTAAACAAAAAAAAGACCTCCTTAAGCAAGGAGGTCTTTGAGAATACTCCGATTGTACTTAAGTTGATAGTTAAGCTCTAACCAATCCATAGCGATTTAACGCCCACTTGATAGCCCAATACGCCGCACCTAATATGACGACCGTCGCGACGATGTCAAAAATAGACGTCATAGGGATGTGGTAATGCGCGGGATCGGCGGAGCCGGAAACCCAAGTGTAACGCTCCAACCACGTGCCGATGACCAGACCAAACGCTACAGTGACAATCACATAAGGATTGTGGCGGTTGGCGGTGGAGGTGGCAAAGGTCACGAACGGAATGATGAACTTCAACACCAGAAACGTCCACCATATGGGAGCCAGATCGTTTTGCATCATATTGTGGAAACGGCCCATTTCCTCAGGCAAACGCCCGTACCACATGATCAGATATTGGGTGAAATAAAAATAAGTCCAAAGAATGGTAAACGCCAGCATCATCTGCGCTAAGTAATTGAATACAAACGGCTCGATGGGGATGTTCACTTTTCCAGAGCGTTTTAAGAAGAACAGCATAATGGCGAAAAACGCCAGAAAACAATGAAACATGCTGACAAACTGGTACGCCCCGTAACTGGCACTATGCCATCCCGGAACCATGGTCATTTCAAAATCCCAAGCCACCATAGTGCCATAACAAACATAAAAGAACGGGATGAGCAAGGCGATGTTGCGGAACTTCCGGTGTACAGCGTAAGCATCCGTCGTCGTGGTTAGATATTGGTATTTCAAAAATACGGCAAACAAGCCCGTCACAATTAAAAATCCAGCTACTTGGCGCACCACTAAAAACGCATAGTTATGCCAACCGTTCAAATGGTGTTCTCCACCCTCATTGTGAGCGTGCGCCAGCCATTGAAAGGTATTCTCACCGCCGGCTAACAACACAATTAGCAACACAAAGGCGACAGGAAATAAAATCGCCAGAGCCGATGCGTAATAGCGCACTTGAAACCGCCATTTGCCGTTCGCCAAATGCAGAATTGAGCAAAATGTCACACCGGCGAGCGCCATATAAAGCACAAACAGAAAGTTTGTCGTTATGATTGACCAGTTACCGAATTCCATCGATTCTTTACCCCGTTATTAATTTTTACTTGCGGTCATGGCTTGGCTTTCGTTAACCAAACCGTGTTTAACATAATTCACCACGTGCCAGCGTTCTTCCACCGACAAGTCATTTGAGCCGCCTTTCTCCGCATCAACGACGCCGTATGAAGGCATCACAAAACTGCCAAAAGTGATGGTGCCCCAAATCCAACCTTCAGTAAGCGTGTTTTGCACATAGTCATCGGTCAAATCGATGGCGCCGATTTTGCCGCTGACTGGTGAATCCGCTTTACCAGTTAAGCCGTGACAGGCGGAACAAAATATGCGAAACAAGGTTCTACCTTTTTTCAAGGATTCCTCGGACACTGGAATCGGATTTTGCAGGTCTTTCGCCTCTTCGCGGTTAGCCACTTTGGTTGGCACTCCTTGCACCGGGATGGACCGTTTGGGAAAAGGATACATAGTGCCTTCCTGTGGCTTGATACTCGGTTGATTCATCATGTCTTGCGACCACGGCCATGCAAGCAATATGGTAGGCAACAGCAACACCGAAACCGCGATGGTTATTTTTACTACGACTTTTCTCACAAATAAAAAACTCATTGGTGAATAACTCCCTCACGAATCTCCACGGCTTTGTGTTTGTTAAATAATTCTTTCAACGGTTGCATTTTGTCTTCGTCCACTTCCAACAAAACACCAATCTGATCCAAACTGACTTTTTCGCTATACAACGGATGGGGTTTGCGGAATAAGCCCGATAAAAATAAAAACGAAAAAAACGTGATCCACACACCAAAGAAAATCAGCATCTCGTACACCAAGACGAAGTTCGATGGCAATGGGATAACCGGTTTACCGCCTTGCGGTTGAACCAGAAACGTCGCTTGCGCGCTGGCTAGGAAAAAGAAACCGAAAATCAAACCGAACAGCGCACCGCCTAAGGTAAATTTCTGGATATGCACCGGCCGTTCTCCCAACACCTCTTCTATTTCCGGGTGTTCGATGGGTGACTTAAGCGTGATATCGTCGGTAGTAATGCCTGGTATCGCCGCATGACGGATCTCGGCGATTGCCTCAAACGCCTCATCAAAGTCGCCAAACAAGGCCATTATGCTGTAACGCTTCATTATTATGCTCCCTCCAATCCAGGCTCGTCAGTACCAGTTTTGGAATCACTTGCACGACGGTGGAATTTCTCGGCCGCTTCATCATTGACCACATGCCGGCGGCGGTGATAAACCATTTCTTTCACTTCGTACATTGAAACCGACGGAAAGACTTTCACAAACACCAGGAATAAAAGTCCAAACCACCCGAAGCTTCCGAATACAATGGCCCACTCGATAATACTGCCCCACATAATGTCCCACTGATGCGGGTTGTGCGACATGGACAATGTGGGCGCGACAATCATCCAACGCTCAAAAAACATACCTACGTTTAAGAACAGCGAAACTACGAACATCACTGGCATGTTTCGACGCAATGACTGAAAAGCCAGGGTAAACGGAAGCACTGAGCCGCAGAATATCATGCTCCAGAACACCCAGGCATAAGGACCGACGGCTTTGGCTATCAACAGCTCTTTACTGTAAATATCATGGCCGTACCAGACGGAGGCGAACTCCACCAAGTTCAGATAAGTCCAGACCATAGCTATGGCAAAAGTCAATTTACAGGTTTTTTCCATGATCGCTTTGGTCATGTACTCCTCAAAGCGGAAGTAATAACGCAGCAGAACAAACAATGTGATAATCGCCGCGCACCCCGAGTACAATGCGCCGGCCACGAAGTATGGCGGGAAAGTGGTCACATGCCAGCCCGGCATGATAGACATGGCGAAGTCAGAAGATACGATGGAGTGTACCGATACCGCCAGCGGAATCAAGAAACACGCCATCAGCATGTAGGTTTTACGGAAATTGCGCCATTGCCTGTCGGTACCAGTCCAACCCAGTGATAACACGCTGTAGAGTTTCTTCTGCCAGCCTTTGGCGTTATCCCTGCAGATGGCCAAGTCCGGAATCATACCCACAAACAAGAATAACATGGACGCTGACAGATACGTACTGATGGCGAACGCGTCCCATACCAGGGGGGAGCGGAAATTAGGCCAGTGTCCCCGGTCGCTCACATAGGGCAATACCCAATACATGTTCCACATGCGGCCCAAGTGGATAATAGGGAAGAAACCCGCGGTCATTAGCGAAAACGTCGTCATAGCCTCGGCAAACCGGTAGATGGGTTTACGCCAATCGGCGTGAATAATATGTAATATGGCAGACAGCAGAGTCCCTGAGTGACTCATACCAATCCAAAATACGAAGGTGGCGATATACATATCCCACATGTGCGGATTGTTTAAATTCGCATATCCCATACCTTCGGTATACTGATAAACCTCCGCCGTTACTGCACAAGCGATCATGGCTAAACACATTGCCACCGAGATCCAATAAGCTCTTCGTGGATTGGCCATACTGCGCAAAACGTCGGCATTGATTTTCGCCCAAGCGATTTGTTCGTTAATATCTTTTTCGTTAACTATAGACATTACGCCGTCACCGTTTCTATTGTTTGTTGATAGTCGTTATTGTTAATCTAGAATCTATTACACTTTTTCGCGAACCCGCTCCAAATACAATACTGAAGGATCGGTGTTTAGTCCTTCAAATACTCTGTAGCCGCGCATATCCGGCTCTTGCTTGTCTTGTTTGGCCGGACCCATTTTCACTTGGTACTTATCCCACAGTTTACGCACTTGGCTGCCTTCATCCAGGTAATCGCCGAACACCATGGCCGATGTGGGGCAAGACTGCACACATGCTGGTTTGAAATCTTCGTCCCCCACTTTGCGGTTTTCCATTTTCGCCTTGTCCTTAGCAACCCGGATGCGCTGCACACAAAAAGTGCATTTTTCCATCACGCCTTTATCGCGCACAGTTAAATCCGGATTTAACTGCATATTCAACGGCTCCGGCCAGGAAGATTCGTAATAGGAATAGAAGTTAAAATAACGCACCCGGAACGGGCAGTTGTTGGAACAATAACGCGAACCGATACAGCGGTTATACACTTGCGCATTGAGACCGTCGGGAGTGTGGTAAGTGGCTGCGACCGGACATACCGGTTCGCATGTCGCTGAGTTACATTGTTGGCACATCATCGGAAGGAAGCTGGCGCCTTGTTCGGGAAATTCTTGCTCGGCTTGATCCCAATATCGCTCGATGCGCAACCAATGCATGGCCTGGCCTTTTTCGAAGCGATCCTTACCCACCACTGCGAGATTATTCTCAGCATAACAGGCGGTGGAACACGCGTTGCAACCGATACACAAATCCAAGTTGATCATCATGGCCCATTTGTGCTCGTAATCATGGTGCCCGCCCTCTTCGGCGCCACGACGGTATTTGGACCAGTTATTTAATACGTTTTCTAACGACATATATTACGCTCCCTCCGTACGTCTGACCTGCTCTACCGGTACAGTGCCAACCAGCTTGCGGCCCATTTGGGTATCGGTGGAGCCGATTTTAACTACTGTGTCTTTTTTACCAGTGTCGGTGATTTTAACGTTGGTGGCATACATGGCGAGCTCACCGGTTTTTTGTTCTTGTTCGGGCGCCAGGATTTTTAACGGATTGACACCCAGCCCTTTGGCAAAACGGCCGTATTCTGTGTGACCTTGCCCCATGGGTATAGCCACTACATCCGGATGCAACCCTTTGAGCAACACTGCTTTAAGAGTAACTTCGCCATGTTTGGAGCTGACTTTGATAATGCTACCCTGCTCTATGCCAAGTTTTTTCGCCGTGCTCGGATGAATTTCCGCCCAGGAATCCCATACGACTTTAGCGATTTGATCCGGTGCTTCCTGTAACCATGGCAAATTGGCATGGCGGCCGTCCCACAAGCCCAAACGCACCGAGGGCACCAAAGTCAACGGATATGCCGAGTCACTGGCTGGAATAGTTGGCGTATCAATCTCAGCAATGCTCGTGCTCAGCGACTCATCGGTAGTCTGTACTTTGATCACACCTTTTTGCAGCACTGCATTCCAGGAATGCTCCTCGGAGGCGGGATTCTCTTTATAACTGGCGGGCATCGCTGAGAACGCGTGGCGCAGGTACGCATAATAATCGGCATATTGGCCGTATTTATCTTTATTCTTGTTCTGTAAAAGCGCCAGTAACACATCGCCGAAACCTCTGGTGGTTTCATAAAGCTTTTCCATCAACGGTTGCTGCATGCTAATTGCAGGTTGCTCAGAGTGATACGCAGCAACGTGAGTACCCCAATCTTCCAGATAAGACGCCGCAGGCAAAATCACATCGGCTTGCGCTGTGGTTTCATCCATAAACTGACTAATCGCCACTTTCATACCGATGTTTTTTAATGCGTCGCCGAATTTTAAGGCGTCAGGGGCGCTATATACCGGATTGGTACCATAGAAAAACGCTACATCCAGATTTTTATCTTTCGCATTCTGAGTAAAAGCTATCAAGTCCGCAGTACCGCCGGTTGTGGCTTCTAATTGCGCAAACGCAAAGGCGCCAGGTGACTCGATGGTCTGTCCGATATTGCCTAACAAATGGTTCAACAACATTATGGCAGCGGTTGCCGCATAGCCGTTGGTTTGCCCCTCCACCGGCGCCCCGGCCAACACCAAACTGGGCGAGCGCTCATTCAATAACTGAGCAAGCCGTTTAATACGATCAGCGGCCACTGCGGTTTGTTTGGCCACGCTCTCGGCACTGTGTTGGCCGATCAGATTGCGCACAGACTCTGGCAAAATAGCTGCGTCTTTGTTGTGCGCGTTAATCAATTCGTTGGCGATAGCCAAGGCAATGGCGGCTTCGGTTCCAGGACGGGCCGGGATCCACAAATCCGCATTACCGCCGGTCAAAGTCATCTTGGGTTCTATTGCCACCAGGAGTCCGCGGGGTTTATTGGTACGGAATTTGGCGTACTCACCGGCAAAATGTACCGGCGAGGACATCCATGAACCGAGAAAATCCGCTCCAAACGATAAGATCATTTTGGCTTTGTCAAAACGATACTTGGGCATGGCGTCGCCCAACATATCGCGGCTCACCGCTTGCAGGACTTTGTTGCCAACCACTTCGTGAACATAATGCTTGCTGGAACCGTTGCTTTCTAGCAAAGCATTCAACAAGACCTTTTGGTGGCCACTAATAGTTCCCGTAAACCAAGCTACTCGGGCACCGTCTGCGGCGTTCAACTTGTCATTGATCGTTGCCAACGCTTGATCCCAGCCAACCAGGGATAAGCTGCCGTTTTTACGAATCATGGGCTCTTTGATGCGATCTGGATTGTAATGACCTTGCAATCCGGCCTGGCCCATCACACAAAGCTTGCCGCTATTCACGCTGGAGTTGGGATTGCCTTCCATTTTAAGCACGCGGCCTTCGCGTACCCGGCCCTGTGTACCGCAGGCCGCCGCGCATTGTGTGCACGTCGATGCGTACCATACACCCACCCCAGGAATCACATACTCTTCCGGCATCAGGTAAGACACCACATCTTCTTTACCTTCTTCCAGCGTCACTGTAGTGGGCACATCACAACCGCCGAGCGCAGTACCGACACCGCCCCAGCCCATCATTTTTATAAAACTTCTTCGATTAATCGTTCCAGTCATATCACCATTCCGTCTCTATTCACTTAACTGGCTTGTAAAAACCTTAGGTATACAATCGTTAGTTGTTATTTTGGTTTATTTGTGACACTTCCAGCAATCACCCGGACCACCATTGGCTTCATGGCAACGGCGGCACCAACCCATGGTCAATGGTTTCACTTTTTTGGCCACTGTCATGTTTTCCAACTCGCCATGGCAAAACGCGCACACTTCTTTGACGTTTTCCACCGGGAAATCGCGATCAAAGACAAATTTTTTGAGGTGCTTTTCATGCGTAAAATGCACGAAATCAGGTACGTCGTGGACTTTTTTCCATTGCGGTGACTCTTTCTTTTCCCAGTATTCGGTAAGCTTTTGAATCCTGGGTTTGTCTGTGGCAATGGTTTTGTGACATCCCATGCATTTACTGGTTGGTGGAATACCTGCAACTTTGCTCCGCCGCGCGTAGGTGTGGCAATACATACAGTTAATTCCGTTGTCCTTAACATGTATGTTGTGCGGAAATTCTATAGGCTGGGGAACTTCTTTACCGTTGTGATCACCACTTGGTGGTTTCACGTCACCGGCCAATAACCATGCAGGAACTAACAGTCCGCCAATTAACAAAACCAACGCGATGTTGATGTATGCGGTCATATTCAATTTCATTTTTTTAAAGGACTTTACTGCCATTCTCACCCTCTGTTTATCCGTTATTACTCAATAGCAGTTGGCAACACAACCAAATCGACTTGGCCGGTTAAAATTCCGGTCAAGCCCCCGAGTTTCGTATTGTTTGGAAATTACTAAGATTATGTTCGTTTTGATTTCAGGATTAAACGAATCCCTAACCAAAATTAATCTATTATGTTATTGGCAAACGAACCATATGACTGAACCTCCCCACTGAGTGTCTCCCAAGTTTTTTTAAACTACTCTTCCAAGTGCGTATTGAATATTGTTGTTTTCAACATAAGGTTGTTATGTATATTAAAATATTCTTATTAAACTTTATTGATATAACTTTAACGTTATAAAATTTATTTCAAACCTTATAAGAGACCGATGCTAGACTAATATCATGCATCGTGTCAACGATAAAGTTGAAGAATTAGATCACGTTCTTTCCGCACGGATTACCACTATAAATAACCATCCTGGTTATTTAAAACATTTCTAATAATTAAGTTATTGCCGCAGTAAGCAAAGGTGTTTATTGCCTGTAAGCGGATCAACATAGATAGTGTGAAGTAGTGATATTAAAGGGAAATTATGGAGAGAGTTACGAGCTTAAGTATTTCACTAATTATTAATATAGTAACTTTTCTTAACTAGTAAAATATTTATGAATGACTTTCTGCTTTTGCATCTAGTTCGGAAATTTTTTGCTTGTACTTTAGAATACCCTCGGCTTCCGGATTAATGGATACTAGTTTACCCAATAGTCTTTTTGCCCGTTGTGAGGAATTATCAGCAATGGCTTTGTCGGTCAATTTCGCCAGCCGTTGGGTTTCGGAATCAATACGCTCTGCGAGCAGTTTCGCGTATTTTGACAGCATGCTGTTGTTGTCCATGATACTATAATATTTCACCAGCAAGCGAAGCTGAGGCAACTCTAATTCCACGTTATCCTTGATTTGAGCCATTTGTTGTCCCGCCGCTTCCAAATCACGTTTGGCCAATGCCAACCCGTCCGACAGC
>Ga0209536_100000996_pt1 | contig 46839 bp, 38 predicted proteins | sample DeeMarSeWOR28_12_FD_187461 | JGI IMG/M metagenome (GOLD analysis project Ga0209536, IMG submission 187461) | Marine sediment microbial communities from White Oak River estuary, North Carolina - WOR-2-8_12 (SPAdes) (version 2) | ecosystem: Environmental > Aquatic > Marine > Intertidal zone >...
AGTGCTGTGTAACCTACTATATCAGTAAACATAATAGCCGCTAATCGACGATCTTCCATAAATATTTATTTTCTAGGTCAAAAAAGATCAGAAAATCGCGCATCGCAATTCGCAAATCACATATCGATAATCTATCATAAGCTTTGTTCTCATCCCTTCCCATCAGGGCAGTGTACCCGACTATGTCGGTGAACCCACCTTCGCTATTGCTACGGCAGGCAGGCATAACAGCAATATGTCTGCGATCTTCCATTTTCATTCTATCATATAATAAATAACGATGTCGGCAGGCATTACAGCGATATGTATTCGATCTTCGGGCATGATCAATCATTGAATGAGTGCCCTGAAGTTATATTTTATATACTTCAGGGGTGATTTATGAATGAGTGATTTAAAACGAATTTCATTTTACATTTGACATTCTGTATTTTACGTTTCACTTTCAGTTACACCTTAAATTTTTCCCATTCATATTTAACCTTTTCCATGAGTTTTTTAAAACGTTCTTCTCCACGAATGTTTTCGAGGAAAGGATCTATTTCATTCAGCAATGGATAGTTTATCATACCACGATTAATTGTATGATTTAACCAAACGAGCGCTATCTCCCTTTCATCTATCAAAGAATAATAATCGGCAATGTACCATGGATATTCAGGATCATTCCAAAAATATGTCCTTGCCTCCTCTGTCATTACTTTTAAAGCATTTTCCTTTTCACCAAGAAGAGCGTATTTAGAGAATAAACTCAACACGGCAGCTAAATTCTTAGAATTTTCTTTTGTGATTTGATCTATTAGTTCGAATGCTGCATCTAGTTGTTTATTCCAACTCAAATATCGAGATAAACAAAATTTCACCCAGGGATCTTCAGGTAACAATTGATGCATCTTGTGTGCAGATGCAATGGCAAGGTCTATTTCTCTGTTCATTAAATGGAGCATTAATAGTGGAAGATAATTGAGCCAAGATAAAGGATCTATTTCTATGAGTTTTTTAACATATGGTATGGCAACATCAGATTTCCCCGCAAAATAAATCACCTGATGATTAAATAACATAAGTGATTCGGGATCATTGGGTTCAAGGGTTAAAGCTTGTTGAAAATACCTGAGTGCCTTAATGGCATTTCCTCGGAAACGTTCAATCCTTCCCAGCAAATAAAAATATTGGTGAGAATTTGGATTTAGTTTATATACTTTATCAAGAAATTCCTCTACTTTTTGAAGCGTTTCCTCATTAGCTTTTATACCTGATTCGTATTGATTTAAATATATTAATGCCATTCCTGTATAGAGGATTTCACTCTCTCCAATAATTTCTTGACTATTTTGAAGAAGTTGATGGGCCCTTTCAAATGATTCTTTTGTCCAACCATAAATTTCGTGTCGGGCTTTCAGGTAACATTCAAATGCTGCAATATTGTCAATCGGATTTTCTGCTATTTTTTTCGCCTCCTGTGGTGTTAACTTTAATCTGAGAGCATTTGTGATCGAGTGGGAAACCTTTTCCTGAATATCAAATACATCATCCAAAGTACCGTTATACTTTTCTGCCCAGAGGTGAGTATCACTTATTGCATCTATTAGCTGGGCGGTGATCCGAAGATTATTTCCTGCTTTCCGTACACTGCCTTCAAGTACGTATCGCACACTAACATCATCAACAATTTCACTGATTTTCTTCTTTGTCCCCTTGAAAGTCATAGCAGAACTCCTTGATATTACCAGAAGGTCATGAATGTGAGAAAGATCGGTAATGATTTCTTCAGTTAATCCATCACTAAAGTATTCATTATCTTGATCAGGGCTAATATCAACAAAAGGTAGGACAATAATCGAGTTCTTCTTAGGCAAACTGGATTCAGGGACTATCTGACTTAATGCATCTTTAAAAGATTCTTCGTAAGTGACCATATAGATTTTGATGGATTCATCTACATTCTTTAAGGTTTTCTCTTCAATAAACTCGGCTTTGATTCCCGCTTTGTTCTTGATGTCCTTATACACTGCTCCTGAAATGTTAATGCAGCCTTCCTCTGCTAGTTCTTCCAACCTTGAGGCGACATTAACCCCATCTCCAAGCACATCTCCTCCTTCAAATACCACTTCTCCTTCATGGATTCCGATACGTAGAGAAATCCCTGCCTTCTTAACTGCATTTTGAATCTCCCCAGCACATCGTACGGCATCGGAAGACGTATGAAAACTGGCAAGTATCCCATCACCCATTTCTTTAAGCCACTCCCCACGATATTTTTTAATGATTGGTCGCTGGATATTTCGGTTCTTACGTAAGATTTGAAATGCTTTATCGTCATCCCTGCCCATGAGGGCGGTGTAGCCCACAATATCTGTGAACATGATAGCTGCGAGTCGTCTGTCTTCGGGCATTGTTTTAGATTTTAGTTGTCAATAAAACCAACCATTATTTCACCCGATGCTATATTAAAGTTAGCTATAAATTATGAAAGATTCTATGGGAATGTGAACATATGGTAACCTGCAAAAAGGTGGGATTTTTTAATAAGGAAAATCCAGATTCCCACAGGAATGGATCTGGATTAAAATAAATTAATATTCATTAATAGGACTTACATCTAATTTGGATGCTATCCACCTTAGCAACTCACCTTAATTCGAATAATTGGTTGATATTTATAAAAAGAATTCAGATGTTTATGGTTTAAGAAATTTATTTACGTTAAAAAAATATTACTGATGAAAAAATCTGGTATTTCTACTTCCAGGCGGCAATTTATTAAACAATCATCAAAAATTGCTGCATTCACTATCATTCCCCGATTCGTTCTGGGTGGAAAAGGATATACAACTCCCAGCGATCAGGTAACGATCGGATTTATTGGTACTGGAAAACAAAGCCATGGATTAACCCGGGGTTTTTTACGGTTGAATGGAATAAGAATCGTTGCCAATGCCGATGTTGATCAACAGAAAAAGGAAGCTTATGCGAAATTGGTAAATGATCATTACGCTGAATCTAGTGTTAAAGCGAGTTATCAAGGGATGGACAGTTATGGCGATTATAAAAAAATCACTGAAAGAGATGATATCGATGCAGTTATTGTAGCAACTCCGGATCATTGGCATGCATTGATATGCATTGATGCCATGAAAGCAGGTAAAGATGTTTACTGCGAAAAACCTATGGCACATACGGTTTATGAGGGAAGGAAAATGGTAGAGGTGGCCAGAAAAAATGAACGGGTATTTCAAACAGGGAGCATGCAGCGGTCATGGAAAGATTTCAGAAGAGCCTGTGAACTGGTCAGAAACGGATATATAGGAGACGTAAAAACTGTCAAGGTAAATGTAGGTGATCCTGCAGTGCATTGTGATCTTCCCGCTGAAGACCAACCTGAATATCTGAATTGGAATATATGGTTAGGGCCGGCTCAAAAAAGGCCGTATAATTCCATACTTTCCCCACCCATTACTTTCGATGGTTGGCCAAACTGGCGTAAATACTGGGAATATGGTGGGGGAGGTGTTACGGATTGGGGTGCCCATATGTTCGATATTGCTCAGTGGGGATTAGGCATGGATGATTCTGGACCCGTTGAATTAATGCCACCGAAGAAAAAGAATGCTGTCAGGGGTTTAAAATTCAGATATGCCAATGGCACCGAGATGATCCATGAAGATTTTGGCCGTGGATATGCGGTTGAATTCATCGGCACAAATGGAATTGTCAGGGTATCGAGGGAATTTCTTGAAGCAGATCCGGACAATATTCTGTCAGCTGAAATACCTTCTGATGGGATACATTTATACCAAAGTGATAATCATTACCAGAATTGGATCGACTGCATTCATTCAAGAGAAAAGCCTGTTTGTGATGTGGAAATAGGCCAACGGTCGGCAACTGTTTGTAATATAGGGAATATTGCGTATAAACTTGGAAGTAACTTAAGGTGGGATCCGGTAAGTGAACGATTTGAGAATGCGGATGAAGCAAATTTATGGCTTACTAAAAAATATAGAGAACCTTTTAGTTTATAAAAAGTGCTACATTACGTGGAATAAATTTTTTTTTTTAGTAGATTAAAGAATGAATTAATAACAAAACTGGCCCTGGGTAAAAGGGCCTTTTTGGTCATTACTGTATTTTTTAAACAGTAATTTTTTAGCATTTTCTGGAGTGAAATGTTTAGCAACAATTAATTGAGTAATTATAAAAATCAAGTTTATGGCATGTAAAAAACTTATTAAATTTTTGGATGAAAATGATGTGAGATATGTTAAAATTACACATTCACAAGCCTTTACGGCTCAGCAGGTAGCTGCATCAGCTCACATCAAAGGTAAAGAAATGGCCAAGACCGTTATCATCAAGATCAATGGTAAAATGGCGATGGCGGTATTGCCCGCAACATATCATGTAGACTTTCATTTATTGAAAGAAATAACCGGGAATGAGGATGTTGTTTTAGCGCATGAATCAGAATTCAAAGAACTGTTTGACGATTGTGAAACAGGAGCAATGCCACCGTTTGGCAATCTATATGGCCTTGATGTCTTTGTCGCTCAAAGTCTTACTGAGGATGAGGATATCGCATTTAATGCTGGTACGCATTCCGAACTGATAAAAATGAAATACACTGACTTCGCAAAATTGGTAAAACCTAAAATATTGAAATTTTCTGTTCAATAAAATTAGAAGTTTGTTTGAGAAAAGGGTGCCATAGACTAAGTTTATCGCACCCTTTTTCATATTGTATTTGTAAAAAGTATAATCATGATAAAAAAATGGATTATTGTTTCCCTGAGTATACCGATCAGTTTTTTTTTATTTTTTTCATGCCAAAAAAATCATCTAAAAGATTACCCGATTCAGCCGGTTAATTTTAATCAGGTCAGGGTGCTTGATAATTTTTGGAAACCCAAAATTGACATTAATCGGGATGTAACGATTCCCTTTGGGTTTGAAATGTGTGAACAAACGGGAAGAATAGACAATTTTGCTATCGCCGGTAGATTAAAAGAGGGTGCATTTTGCAGTACTTTTCCATTTGACGATTCAGATGTATATAAAATTATTGAAGGAGCATCTTATGCTTTAAGCCAGGAAAATAATCGAGATCTCGATTTATATCTTGATAGCCTTATTTATAAAATTTCTGAAGCGCAGCAGCCGGATGGTTATTTACAGACCTGGCGGATTATTGACCCACTAAAACCGGGAGAAGACTGGTGGGGTGAAAAAGATCGCTGGACAGGAATTCAACATGGTCATGAACTCTACAATGTGGGACACCTCTATGAAGCGGCTGTCGCACATTATCTGGCAACGGGTAAAAGAACTTTATTGGATGTGGCTCTTAAAAATGCGGATCTTGTAACAGATACATTTGGTCCAGGTAAGAAAATTGCAGTTCCCGGACACGAAGAAATCGAGATCGGTCTTATAAAGTTATATCGTGTTTCAGGGAATCAGCAGTATCTGGATTTGGCAAAATTTTTTGTAGATCAAAGAGGCGTTGGAACAGAGCGAGAATTGTTTGGAGAATATCACCAGGATCATCTTCCTGTCAGGGATCAGAAATATGCCGCCGGTCATGCCGTAAGGGCAGTATACCTGTATTCCGCCATGGCCGATCTTGCCGCCGTTACGGGGGATAAAACTTATATACCCGCCTTGGAAAGTATATGGAAAGATATTGTGCACCGTAAAATATATATTACAGGTGGCATTGGTGCCAGAAGAAGTGGAGAATCGTTTGGTGATCCCTATGAACTACCAAATGAAACTGCTTATGCTGAGACCTGTGCTGCCATAGCTAACGTGTTATGGAATTATCGTATGTTTTTGCTTACAGGGGATGGAAAATATTATGATGTACTTGAACGATCTTTATATAATGGTTTAATTTCCGGCGTATCGCAGACAGGTGATCGTTTTTTTTATCCTAATCCACTGTTTTCGGACGGAGTTACAGAATTCAATTATGGTAAAGCAACACGACAGGAATGGTTTCCATGTGCCTGTTGTCCATCCAATATCTCCAGATTTTTGCCTTCTATATCCGGATATGTTTATTCGAAAAAAGCGGATACACTCTATGTGAATCTATATTTTTCCAATCAAGCTGATATTTCTATAAATGGGGATATAATTACTATTGAACAAAAATCGCAATTTCCATGGGATGGAAAAGTGGAGATCAAGTTATACACGGAACGATTAAAGAAATTTGTACTTGCTATCAGGATTCCGGGTTGGTCGTTAAATCATCTGCTTCCCGGAAATTTATATACTACGGATGATGGATCAACCGAAATGCCAACGGTCAATATAAATAACGAAAATATATCTCTGGATATAAAAAATGGTTACGTCTTTATCGATAGAGCGTGGGATAAACAAGATCAGGTAATCCTGAAACTTCCAATGGAGATATTAAAAGTAAGTGCTGATTACAGGGTAATCGAAAATAAAAATAAAATTGCATTGCAAAGAGGCCCGTTGGTTTACTGTTTTGAGGAGGTAGATAATGGAAAAGATATCGAGGAGTTGGAAATAACCGAAATTTCAAAAATGAAAGTTATTGATGGGGACATATTCGGTGGTGTTAAATTGATTAAAATTGAAAATCCGGATAAAACTTTTACAGCTATTCCATATTTTCTCTGGTCAAACAGGGGAGCTAATGAAATGACGGTTTGGGCATCATTAAAAAAATAGAAATAAGACAAGTTAGCAAGGAATTGCCTATTTGTCCAATCGTTTGGTTGTGTAGTTCGTCTTATCTGTATTGTTTATTATTCTCCATATATAGTAAATATTGATTATTACCTGAGTGTTTTTAGTTTCGATGCTAGCCATTATTCTTCAGAACAGGTCTATGATCAGATTAAGGGTCGATAGTAAACCAATGATCCATAATATGAGCGAAATTTTTCGGTAATTTCCTGTGAGGACTTCCAATAAGATATAACTGATAAAACCGAATGCAAGACCCGTACTGATACTGCTCGTAAATGGCATTAAAATAATTGTGAGAAAGGCAGGTATTCCTTCTGTTAACCTGGTAAAATTAATATTTACGATGTTTTTAAACATGTAAATTCCTACAATGATCAAGGCTGGAGCTGTTGCATAGCCAGGAACTATGCCTATTACCGGTGCAAAGAATAATGCAAAAAGAAAAAGTATAGCCGTAAAAATACTAGCCAGACCGGTTCGGGCTCCAGCTGCAATTCCGGAGGCAGACTCCACGTAGGTAGTTATGGTGCTTGTGCCTATCAGTGATCCGATCATGGTAGCTATTGCATCCGAACCAAGGATCTTATCCAGTTTAGGTATTTTTCCATCTTTATCTACCATATCTGCTTCATATGCGCAACCGATTACAGTTCCGAGCGAGTCGAATAAATCGACATATAAAAATGAAAATATAGCACCCATCAACCCAATGCTGAGAGCTTTTCCTATATTTAATTGAAATGCAATGGGGTACATTGAGGGAGGGGTAGAAAAAAAAGCTTCCGGAGGGTGAACATATCCCAAGAAAATCGAGATAAATAATATGAATAGGATACCAACTAAAATACTACCCTTGATTTTTTTTAGTTCAAGAAATATAATCAATAAAAAACCACCCAGACTCATAAGAACTGTACCATTTAATGAACCAAGCTTTAAGATTGTATTTTCACCCTTGATGATCAAGCCCATATTCTGGAATCCAATAAATGCTATTAACAATCCGATACCGGCTGGAACTGCAAGGCGAAGGGATGGAGGTATGGCGTTTGCCAGTTTTTCCCGAAAACCTAAAAAAGTCAATAATAGAAATAATATACCGGATATAAAAACAACACCCAAAGCAGTGGGCCAATCGATTCCCATTCCTAAAACAAGGGAATAGGTGAAAAAACTATTTAGGCCGAGTCCTGGTGCAAGGGCGAACGGCACATTGGCCCACAATGCTACAAGGAATGTACCTGCAAAGGAAGCCAGGCAGGTAACCGTTATAAGTGCCTGTTTATCCATGCCTGTCTCAGCCAGCATGTTGGGGTGTAAAAAAATGATGTAAGCCATTGTAAGGAAGGTAGTGACACCCCCGATAAATTCTTTTCTGATCGAAGTATTTTTCTCTTTCAGATGAAAAAAACGGTCCAGCATAATAAGGAATATATCTTTCGAACACTTGAAAATAGAAATTATTCATGAAAAAGGACATATTCCGATCGAATAGATTCTGATAACATGGTGCTGAAAAATCAAATTGTCTATATTTATCCCTGTAGTATTTTTGTCATTCAATACGAATATTATAAATGCAAAAAAAAACCAAAATAGTTGCAACCATTTCAGATAAGAAATGTGACATAGATCTGATCAAAGAATTGAGAGTAGAAGGTCTCAATGTAGTAAGACTCAATACCGCCCACATGAATCATCAGGAGGCGTTGAAAGTGATCAATAATGTCAGGGCTGTATCTGAGGGAATAGCGATATTAATTGACACCAAAGGTCCTGAGATACGTACTACTCAAGCCAGTGAATCAGTACATGTAACATTTGGAGATCAGGTTAAGGTAAAGGGAGATCCAAAGGGTATTACTTCGGCATCCTGCATATATGTAAATTATATAAATTTTGTTCAGGATGTAATACCCGGAACAAGGATCCTGATCGATGATGGAAATGTAGAGCTTGTTGTGAAGGAGAAGAACGAGGATTATCTCTATTGCGAAGCCAGGAATCAGGGTATTATTGAAGGGAAAAAAAGTGTAAATATTCCATCAATTCATGTAAAATTGCCGGCATTAAGTGAAAAGGACCTTAGTTTTATAGATTTTGCCATAAAACATGATCTTGATTTTATCGCACATTCATTTGTGAGAAATAAGGAAGATGTGATGGCCATTCAGGAAATTCTTGATGAAGAGAAAAGTAAGATCAAAATTATTGCCAAAATTGAAAACCAGGAAGGTGTTGACAACATAGATGACATATTGGATATTGCCTATGGTATTATGGTGGCAAGAGGTGATCTGGCCGTTGAGATTCCACAGGAACGTATTCCCGGTATTCAGAAACAATTGATAGAAAAGTGTATAATAAGAAGAAAACCGGTTATTATAGCCACTCAGATGCTTCATTCGATGATTCGTAACCCAAGACCGACACGGGCAGAGATCAGCGATGTGGCAAATGCAATCTATGATGGTACCGATGCGATTATGTTGAGCGGAGAAACTGCATATGGTAAATATCCCGTTGAATCGATAAGAACCATGAGCCAGATAGCCATTGAAACGGAAAATATCAAACCACCGATCCACGAGCTACCTCAAATGATTCTCCACAGTGATGTAACAGCTTTTTTAGCTATAACTGCCGTTAAAGCATCAATCGAATTAAATGCCAGGGCCATAATTTGCGATACCATGGATGGCCGTTCTGTGCGCGCGATTGCGGCATACAGGGGCAGAAACTTTATTTTTGCTCAATGTTACAATAAACGGGTGATGCGCGAATTGGCACTCTCTTATGGTGTTTATGTGAATTTCCAGGAATTGAGTGACAGAGATCTGGAATTTATGATTCCCGCACTTGAATCCCTCGAAAAAAAATGGGGATTAAAAAAGAGTGATCGTATTATAGCAGTGGCTGGCAATCATCGATGGGAAACCGGTATTTCCAACCTGAGCATAAATACAATTTCGGGTTTTTTAAAAAAAATAAAATATTGATAATTAACAAATAAAAAATGCAAATTCGACCCTATATTTTAAATGAAACAAATTGGAAAACAGTAAATTCAACAGCGTATGAGATTGCTGTTCTACCATGGGGGGCTACAGAGGCCCATAATTATCACATGCCTTATGGTACGGATAATATCCAGAATGATTTTATTGCAGCAGAATCCGCCCGGCTTGCCTGGGAAAAAGGCGTAAAAATAATTGTACTCCCAAATGTGCCTTTTGGAGTAAATACACAGCAGATGGATATCAAGCTGACCATCAATATGAATCCCTCCACGCAGGCTTTTGTGCTAAGAGATGTTATAGATTCATTATGGAATCAGGGAATACAAAAACTGGTTGTGTTTAACGGGCATGGTGGAAATGATTTCAGTCAGATGATACGAGAGATAAAAGCCGATTTTCCGGAATTTTTTATTTGTACATTAAACTGGTATGTGGTTGATAAAGATTGGGGCAAATATTTCGAAGATACAGGTGATCATGCAGGAGAAATGGAAACCAGTATTATGATGAACATAGTCCCGGAATTGCTTTTACCAGTCGATGAAGCAGGAGATGGTAAGAGCAAACGACTTAAATTCAAAGGCCGGGAGGAAGGATGGTTATGGGCTCCAAGGGAATGGACAAAGGTGTCAAATGATACTGGTATAGGAAATCCGGCTAAATCGAATATTGAAAAAGGGAAAAAATACCTTGATGTAGTCACTCAAAGAATTGCCGATTTTTTTATTGAACTTGATCGAACAGATTTAAAAAATATTTACATGGATTGAAATAAAAAAATATGAATCCATTGGCAAATGAAGAACTTATCCTCTTATCATATTCAGATCTGAAAGATCTTCTGAAACGTGTTCTTAAAAATTATAATTTCAGGGATCATAAAGCCGAAATATTGGCTGATGTTTTTACCCGCTCGAGTCTGGATGGCGTGTACTCTCATGGCGTTAATCGTTTTTCAAGATTTATCGATACAGTGAAAATGGGCTTTGTTAAAAAAGATGAGGAACCAACATTAAATTATACTTTTGGTGCGACTGAAAAATGGAATGGTAATGGTGGTCCGGGTATCCTTAATGCTTTGGCTATGATGAACAGGTCTATGGAAATTGCCAGCGTGTCCGGAATAGGATGTATAGGATTGTCCAATACAAATCACTGGATGAGAGGTGGTACCTATGGATGGCAGGCAGCAGAAGCCGGGTTTATTGGTATATGCTTTACCAATACGAAACCGAATATGATTCCCTGGGGCGGTTCTGAGTCAAGGTTGGGAAATAATCCATTTGTTATTGGAATACCAAGAAAGAAGGGGCATGTCGTAATGGATCTGGCGATATCACAGTATTCCTTTGGTAAAATTCAGGAATATGCAATGAAAGAGGAAAAACTCCCTTTTCCGGGTGGATTTGATGATAATGGAAATCTCACGAATGATCCTTTTACCATTATTAGGAATGAAAAATCATTACCAGTAGGATTGTGGAAAGGAACTGCTATGTCAATGATGGTTGATCTTCTGGCATCCATCCTTTCCGGGGGTGATTCATCGTGTAAAATAGGATCAAGAAAGGAGGAGTATGGACTTTCACAGGTATTCATTGCCATTCATCCACATATGATATCTGAAAATGAAATGGAAAGAATTATTGAAGAGGTTATAGCATACACGCATGATGTCCCAGGTTTTCATCCTGAGGACAAAACTTATTACCCGGGAGAAAAAACGTTGTTAACACGAATCCGGAACAAAGAACATGGGATTCCTGTCAATAAAAAAATTTATGAAGAAATATTACAACTTTAGCATGTGTTTATATCGATATTTCCTGTATTGTACTTTAGTAATATTTTTACTGGCTTGTTCTCCCGATAAAAAAATAAAACAAGATCAGGAGGAAGAGAGAATTGTGGTTATAACCTTCGATGATGCAGTAAAATCCCATCTATCAGTTGTGGCTCCATTGCTTCAAAAACTGGATTTTAACGCTACTTTTTTTATATCCTACGCTTTCATGGAAGATACTTCCGAATTTCTAACATGGCCAGAAGTTGCTCAATTGTTTGAAATGGGTTTTGAAATAGGGAATCATAGCTGGACACATCCTGATTTTTCCCAACCTGCACATGCTGACGCACTGGCTGGAGAACTTGGATTAGTCAACTGGCAATTAATGATACATGGTGTGCCGAAACCCGTAAGTTTTGCCTGGACGGGTAATGGATTCGGGCCAGAAGCGTTACAAATACTACAACAACAAGGAATAAAATATGCCCGCAGAGGCATGCAACCTGAAATATTGTATGGAAGTCTACAAACTGGTCCTGCTTATATTCCTGCAAAGCATCATCACTTGCTGATACCAACCACCAGGGATGCATATCCGGAGATGAGTTTGCAGGACTTTATTGATGCCGTAGAATTGGCCGGAGAAAATAAGATTGTCGTTTTGCAATTTCATGGAGTACCAGATCCGGTACATCCATGGGTTCATACCGATCCGGAGCTGTTCAGCAAATGCATGCAATACTTAAAGGATAATCAATTTAAGGTTATTGCCATGAAGGATCTTGAAGCCTATTTACCTGAAAATCCTCCTGATGACAGTTTATTGAATTATCGACATGTTCCAGGTGAATTGAAGAAGATAACCTGGCCAGAAGAGATAGTTAAGACCAGACAAAATTCTGATTTCTGGATCGAAAACATGCAAAAACATGGATATAGCTTAAAAGAAATGAAACAAGTATGTGGGTTGCCAGAGGATTCGATCTCTAATCGGATCAAAAGAATGGAAATTTCGGAAGTACAAAAGATCACTGATCGAATACTGGTACTTCCTTATCCGGGAGGAAGACACCCGAGAATTGGCTTCCATGATGGAATGTTAAGTCCGATGAGGGGCACAAAAGCAAGTACATTTCTACCATGGAATCCCGAACAGTATTTGGTGCTGGATCTTCCGGAAGCTGTTTTTACTCAATTTGGCTTAACTTTTCTGGGTCATAAACATATACCCACCATTTTCGATCGTCAAAGAATATCCATAAAAAACCGTGACTGGACTATTCATCCGGATGGAAAGCTGTCCAATCAGTGGGAACTACCAAATCATATGGTAATTGGGGCTGAAATAGTACCGGCAAGGGAAGATATTGACCTGGCTTTATGGCTCTATAACGGAACGGAAGATACAACGTTTACTGATTTGCAAACTCAGGTGTGTATCATGTTTAAGGGAGCTGAAAATTTTGATATTTTAACGAATGAAAACAAAGTATTTCAGAGTCCGGTGGCTGTTGTTTTATCGGAAAAAGCTGATCATTATATCTTGACAGCCTGGAATCGTTGTAGTAATGCATGGGGAAATCCAGATTGTCCATGCATGCATGCTGATCCCATTTTCCCGGATTGTAATCCCGGTGATACAGTTCGCATTACCGGAAAGATCTGGTTTTACGGAGGCGAGGACCTTGATGGAGAAATAAAAAAGGTCAGCGAGAAATTTACCAGTTATCAAAATTGATATAATATAAAAACATTCGTAAAATTTAATAAAAAATGCTTGGCCGCAGGAACTTTATAAAGACAGCCGGTATGGCCACCTTTGGCTTACTGGGATCAAAAGGATTGTTTGGTTTTAAATCCGAAAAAACACATATCTTTTCATTGAGTTTTGATGATGGTTTTGAAAAATCATTTGTTAAAACAGCCGAGATCTATGAAAAATATGGATTATCAGCTTGTTTTAATGTTATTGCTACTGCACATCTCGATAATTTTAAACCACCTGATGGTTATATTCGACGAAATGTATTGGGAGATTTTTCACTCTGGAATGATTTACAATCGAGGGGACATGAAATTATGCCACATGGATATAATCATACCAACCTGACTCAGGTTCCTCTGGAAGAAGCGAAGAATTTAATCAAAAGAAGCCTTGCCTATTTTGAAGAGCATCTTAAAAATTTCAACATAACAAAGTCTGTATTTAATTTTCCTTTTAATGCTTCGACGGAAGAGTTGGAAAATTGGTTGGAGACACAAGTGATGGCTTATAGAACGGCAGGAGATGTTATCAATTGCTGGCCGGACAGGGATCAAAAGAAATTGACCTGCATCAGTTATGGCCCCGACAATATAGATGATTACCTGAAGGAACAGATAGATCAATTCTTAAAGCAACCCGGGGGGTGGTTCATCTTTAATACACACGGTTTGGATGGTGAGGGATGGGGGCCGATGAGTTCGGGCTTACTTGATGAACTGCTGGGAAAGTTAATCAGTTATGATCATGTCGATATATTACCGGTAGGAAAAGCCTTGGATATATATGGCTAGTGAAGTAGTATAATCAATATTTTGTTCATTTAATTAAATGTTATTGAATACATATGATGTTTTCGGTCTGGGTGCGATAACAGTGGATCTTATCGGATCTGCTCCTTTCTGGCCCGTTTCTGGGGAAAAGGTGAAACTTCTTGATTTTGAAATTCATGACGGCGGGCTGACAGGAACAGCATTGGCAACAGTGTCAAAATTAGGCGGTAAAGCTGCTATTTGTGCTCAACTGGGTTATTCAGACTGGTCGCTCCGGGCAATTAAGGCTTTCGAACAGGCAGGAGTGAACACATTGAACATTGTCCGCAAAGAAGGGTGTGAGCCGGTTATATCCATGATCATTTCTAATAAAGAGGATCAGGAAAGAAATATCTTTTTCAGCCGGAAAGGCGTGGTATATCCAATGCCGGAAGATTTCCCTGATGAAAAATGGTACAGACATACAAGGGTATTAATAATAGATCATGGTTCCGGAGAAGCTGGTGTAAAAGCTGCAAAACTTGCAGTTGAAAATGGTGTACAGGTGATAATTGACGCCGAAAGGATCGAACCATATCTGGAGGAAATGTTCGATTTATGTAGTCATATCGTTGTTTCTCAAAAATTTGCACATATGTACTCCGGGCTTGATCGGGTTGAAAAAATATTAGCTAATATGAGAAAGCACGACGATCAGGCCATTATTATTACGATGGGCGAATTGGGTGTAGCAGGACTATATAATGATGAAATTTTCCGGATCCCAGGACATTCAATCCAAGTGGTTGATACCACTGGTTGCGGTGATGTATTTCATGGTGCTTATGCATTGGCTATTGCCAGGGGAGTTCATGTAAAAGAAGCAGCAAAATATGCGAATGCAGCAGCTGCTCTATCAGCTACTGCTATGGGTGGCAGAAAGGGAATTCCTACACAAATGGAGCTGGAAAAATTTCTAAGCATCCATTCGGGGTGATAATTGGTTACCTGGCTGACATTATTTTTAATTTTCCAATCATATAATCAAATTTTCTATTCTTTTTAATTAATTCGAATAAATCAATATTTAGTTGAAAAATTTTGGAATATTAATACTGATGTCATTTATCTCAAATATATTGTTTTCACAAGTAAGTAGTTCGCCAAAGTTAAAGATAGGTGATGATGCACCCGGAATTACTGGAATTGATCAAACCGGATATAAAATTGAGTCAGAAAAACTAATTCAGCAGGGCGCGGTTGTATTGATTTTTTATCGTGGAAACTGGTGCCCACATTGCAGAAGACACCTGGGCAACTTGCAGGATTCACTTAACTTATTATTGGAAAAGGGAGCTTCCGTAGTTGTTGTTACACCTGAAGCTCCTGAATCAATTGATAAGATGGTAAGCAAAACCGGAGCTACATTTTCGATTATTCACGATCAAGGTTATAAAATAATGAATAAGTATGGGGTATCGTTTACAATCAGTGCATCGACTGTACCAAGATATTTTAATTCGGTATTGGAAAAAACACGAGAAGCTAACCAGAACGAAGATGATATTTTACCCATTCCAGCTACATTTATTATTGACAAAGATAAAAGGATTAAATACATCCATTACAATCCGGACTACAGGAAACGTATGTCAATTGCTAAAATACTGCGACTTATCTGATAACTGAGGAAAAATGACAATAATTATTAAATTGGTAGTTACAGGTGGAAAAAATTCCATCTAAAAAAAATATCTGAAATAAATGGGTTTGATTTTATAATTTTAGTATTTTTCAAAATACACAAATACAACGGATTCAAGCCTTGTTTCAAATAGAAAGCCAAATTGATACTACGTCTTCAGCATTTAAAAAAAAGCAGGAAGACTACCAAAAAATTGTTAAGAGATATACTAAAATCCTGAATTCTATCCATGATGGATATGCAAAAGAAGCAATCAGGAAGCATAAAGAGCGGGGAAAGCTGCTAGCGAGAGAAAGAATAGATCTGTTACTGGATCCCAATACCCCATTTTTAGAATTATCTCCTTTGGCCGCATATGGCATGTATGAAAATCAGTTTCCTGCAGCCGGAATTATCACAGGTATCGGGGTCATTCATGGGAGAGAGACTATAATTGTAGCTAACGATGCTACGGTGAAGGGGGGAACATATGTAAAGGAAAGCATCAAAAAGCACATCAGAGCACAGGAAATAGCCATTCAGAATCTATTACCATGCGTATATATGGTCGATTCAGGAGGCGTTTTTTTGCCTGAACAGGCTAATGTATTCCCTGATAAATTTGACTTCGGACGGTTTTTTTATAATCAGGCAAAATTGTCTTCTATGGGTGTCCCCCAGATTGCCATTGTTATGGGATCATGTACTGCCGGAGGTGCTTATGTGCCGGCAATGAGTGATGAAACTATTATTGTAAAAAATCAGGGGACCATATTTATTGGCGGACCTCCATTGGTGAAAGCAGCTACAGGTGAAGTTGTATCTGCAGAAGAATTAGGTGGTGCTGAAGTTCACACTTCAACTTCAGGTGTTGCAGACCACCTGGCAGAAAACGATCAACATGCTTTGCAGATCTGCCGGAATATTTTCAGAAGCTTGCCAGTCAAATCCGGACAATCCCTGGAATTGTCGACCCCGGAAGAACCAGTATATGATCCTGAAGAGTTGTATGGAATCGCTCCACTAAATTTAAAAGTATCCATCGACACGAGAGAGATTATAGCGCGTATTGTAGATGGCAGCAGATTTCATGAATTTAAAGCCAGGTATGCACCAACCCTGGTTACCGGATTTGCTCATATCATGGGTTATCCTGTTGGAATATTGGCTAATAATGGTGTATTTTTCTCTGAAACTTCGCTCAAGGGCGCTCATTTTATAGAATTGTGCACACAAAGGAAAATACCTTTGATCTTTTTACAGAATATTACCGGTTTTATTGTAGGGAAGGAATATGAAAATAAAGGAATTGCGCGTGATGGAGCGAAACTGGTTCATGCAGTAGCGAATACGACGGTACCTAAATTTACAGTAATAATCGGCGGGTCATTTGGTGCGGGAAATTATGCAATGGCTGGCCGGGCATATGAACCAAATCTGTTATTCATGTGGCCGAATGCTAAAATATCGGTCATGGGAGGAGAACAGGCTGCAGAGGTATTAGTTACCATCAAGGAAGACCAATTGAAAGCTAAAGGCCAGAAAATGGATGTAAATACAAAAAAGAAAATATATCAGGAAACCATCAGAAAATATGAGGAGGAAGGATCGGCTTATCACTCTACTGCAAGATTATGGGATGATGGAATTATTGATCCGGTGGATACCAGGAAAATCCTGGCCATGGGTATAGCCATGTCACTGAATCGTAAGATACAGGAACCAAAATTTGGTGTATTTCGAATGTAAAAGATTGACAGTAAGAGTAACGATGATGGATTTACAGACGATCATCCTTGAAAAGAATCAGCAAGTTGCCACCGTATGGTTAAACCGACCGGAAAAGCATAACGCTTTTAACGGGCAGATGATCGATGAACTGATACAGGTATATACGGAAGTCAGCGATGATCCAGATATTAGAATTATTATTTTACGAGGCAAAGGAAAATCTTTCTGTGCCGGGGCAGATGTTGAGATGATGAGGGAGATTGTATCGAAAAAGAAAAACAGTAAAATGGGGGAAAGGAATCAGCTTTCTACCTGCTTACAAAAGATCTATCAAACAGATGTTCCTACGATCGCGGTGGCACACGGTTCAGTCTTTGGAGGAGGCAATGGCCTAATAGCCGCTTGCGATATCGTTTTAGCTGAAACGGCTACAATTTTTTCATTCAGTGAAGTAAAACTCGGATTAATTCCGGCTGTCATCTCACCTTTTGTCATCAGAAGGATAGGGGAGTTCCATGCCAGGGATTTTATGCTGACAGGCAGAAGGATAAATACGCTGGAGGCTGAAAAGTCGGGCCTGATCAACCATTCATACAATAAAGAAATGATCGAACAGTTTCTACAGGAACTGATAAATAATATCCTGCAGGGAGGTGAAATTGCCGTCAAAAAATGTAAATCATTGATCGATCATGTAGTTAACCGTTGGTCTTTCGAGGAAGCTTTGCTTGAAACAGAAAAATGGATACGGGATATCAGGGCATCGGAAGAAGCACAGGAACGAATGAATTCTTTTTTAAAGAAAAAAATACAAAATAGAGGAACGAAGAATTCTTAATGGCAGGGATAAAAAAAATACTGGTAGCCAATCGGGGAGAAATCGCAGTGCGAATTATTCGGACAGCAAATCGTATTGGCATAAAAACAGTGGTGCTATTTGCAGATAATGATAAAGATGCTTCCCATGTCGGGATGGCTGATGAATCATTTTTACTATCGGGAGTTAAATTAAATGATACCTATCTGAATATAAAAAAAATTGTCGATCTGGCTGTTCGATCCGGTTCCGATGCAATTCACCCAGGATATGGTTTTTTATCGGAAAACCCGGATTTTGCGAAAGCGTGCAAAAAAAATAAGATTTTATTTATTGGCCCTTCACCGGAATCAATCGGATTAATGGGCAATAAAATTAAATCCAGGTCATTTGTAGAGCGTATCGGTGTGCCGGTCCTGAAGGTAGTTACGGGGGACAGGGAAAAATTACTTACTCAAAGCAAACAGATAGATTTCCCCTTATTAATCAAAGCAGCGGCCGGAGGAGGAGGAAAAGGAATGCGAATTGTTTACTCGTACGATGAATTAGATAAAACGATTCAAGCTACCACCAGGGAGGCAAAATCCTATTTTGGTGACGAGGAAGTTTATCTTGAAAAATACATCAGGAATCCACGACATATCGAAGTCCAGATTTTAGGCGATCAATATGGTAATGTTATACATGTGTTTGAGAGAGAATGTTCGGTCCAGCGGCGTTACCAGAAAATAATTGAAGAAACACCTGCCTCAAATATTCCGGAAAAAATCAGGGAAAAAATCCATCATGATGCGGTCACCATTACAAAGTCGATGCACTACCATAATGCAGGTACGGTTGAATTTCTTGTTGACAAAGATTTCAACCATTTTTTCCTTGAAATGAATACCAGACTTCAGGTAGAACATCCTGTTACCGAAATGACTACAGGACTGGATCTTGTAGAAGAACAGATCCGGATTGCTTCCGGAGAAAAACTTCGTTTTAACCAGGACAAGCTTAAACAATCCGGTCATGCACTGGAATGCAGAATATATGCGGAAGATCCCGACCGTCATTTCCTTCCTGCACCTGGTAGAGTGACTTTCTATCATGAGCCTGTCGGAGAAAATATCCGGGTTGATTCAGGCATAAAGAAACCAGGATTCATTCATAGCAGTTATGATCCGATGATATGTAAATTAATTGTAAAGGGGAAGAATAGAAAGGAGGCTATCAATCGTATGAACAGCGCACTGTCTTCCTTTTTCATTCATGGTGTTAAACAAAATATCTCTTTCCTTAGAACCCTGGTTAATCTCGAAGTATTCAGAAAAAATTCCATATCAACCGACTATTGTGAAGAGCATCTGCAGGATCTCTTAACAATCGGTCAGAAAGAAAAAGCAGGTATCGATCAGTCTCTACCCTTGTTAATTTTCCTCATTTACTCATTGTTTTCTTTTCGGGAAGGAAAAGTTAATAATATATGGGAGAGGTTAGGTTACTGGCGTTTTATTATGAAATTTTCTATAACATCTGAAACAGGGGAGGTAGAAGTTATTTTACACAGAAGGAGTGAGCTGAATTTTGTCGTAACCATATTTGATCAAAAGAAAGAAATCAAATTAGTAGATATTAAAGGCCATCAGATTAAAATTAAAATTGAAGATCAGCCGTTTAATGCTTTTGTATCGATTGGGAAGAATGGTACCGGATGGATTTCTTATCAAGGGCAAACCTTTCAGTATAAAAGGCATGATTTTTTATCTGAAGATCAGGTATATACGGATGAATATCATGAATCAGTAGCTCATGATGGTAAAATTATATCACCAATGCCCGGGAAGATAGTAGATGTTGTAATCGAAAAAGGATCATTTATTAAAAAAGGAGAGGTCTTGTTGGTAGTGGAATCAATGAAAATGGAAAATAATTTGGTAGCACCATTCGATGGAATAGTCCAATCCATGTTTGTTAAAGAGAGTCAGATGATAAGCAATAAACAAGTACTGGCTGAGATAAAACAAAAATCAACGGAGGAGTCATGAAAGAAATGATCAGGATAGGAAATGCCGGTGGATTCTGGGGTGACGATCTTGATGCTTTCAGAAGGCAACTGGAAACAGGTGACCTCGATTACCTCACAATGGATTTTTTGGCAGAGATTACGATGAGTATCCTGCGCAAACAACAGCTTAAAAATCCTGATCTGGGTTACATTACAGATTTTGTCGATCAGGTGGTGGATAACATTGACATCATCAACGGTTCGAACATACGGATCATTACCAATGCAGGTGGTATGAATCCTTTGGGTTGTGCCAGGAAAATTCTATCCCGACTGCAGGAGATAAATCAATCCATCCGACTTGCAGTGATTGATGGTGATGACATACTGGAAAAAATTTCTCATCTATATCCGGAGAAAGCGGATTTTACAAATCTTGAAACCGGAGAATCTTTTGAAGATAAAATAAATAAAATACAAAGTGCCAACGTTTATCTTGGCTTACCTCCTTTATTGAAAGCCCTGCAATCGGATTCACAAATCATATTAACCGGGAGGGTGACGGATACCTCCATTACAATGGCGCCCATGGTCCATGAATTTGGCTGGGAATTAACCGATTGGGATAAGTTGGCCAGTGGAATAGTAGCAGGGCATATTATCGAATGTGGAGCGCAATCCTCCGGCGGCAACTTTACAGATTGGCAAAAAATTAATTCCTGGGAAAATTTTGGTTATCCAATCGTGGAAGCCTATCCTGATGGAAGTTTTATCGTTACAAAAGCTGAACATTCCGGAGGGATTGTCACGATTGATTCGATCAAAGAACAGATTCTGTATGAAATGGGTGATCCATCCGGTTATATCAGTCCGGATGTAATTGCTGATTTTACAACCATTAAACTTGTGCAGGAAGGTCCAGAAAGGGTGAAAATTTCGAATGTGAAAGGTTATCCCGCAACCCCTTATTATAAAGTGTCGATGTCGTATATCGATGGCTTAACAACCAGTGGTACTTTGATCGTCAGTGGCCCTGATGCCTATTCAAAAGCCAGAAAGATAAAAGATATTTTCTGGAACAGACTTGGAGTCTCCTATCAGAAACAAAATACCGAATACGTTGGCTTCAACGCCTGTCATCTGAACCTGGCAACACCAAACGAGCCAAATGAAATACTGATCAGGTTCAGTGTATATGACGAGGACAGGGAGAAATTGGAGTCGTTTTCAAAGAATATTGCTCCGCTCATATTAAGTGGGCCTCCAGGTATGGCCGTTACCGGCGGCCGTCCAAGAATATCCCAGGTGATAACCTATTGGCCTGCACTGATCCGAAAGGATTTGGTAAAGAGCAGGCTCAAAATATTGGATGATCGGGGAGAAATAATAGAGGAACAAACCTTAGATTCAATTACAGGTTATGAATCTGATTTTAAATCTGAAACGGCAGATTACCAGGAAACCAAACAGGGTGAAACATTAGAACATGATGAAGGTGTTACAGTAAAGTTGAAGGACCTTTGTCTGGCCAGAAGCGGGGATAAAGGAGATACCGCAAATATTGGCGTTGTTGCACGTAATCAGGATATATATCAATACCTTAAAAAACATCTCACTGCAGGTGTTGTCAAATATATGTTCAAGGAGCATTGTAAAGGCCGCGTAGTTCGTTACTCACTGGATAACCTGCAGGCTTTAAATTTCCTTTTAGAATCTTCGCTGGATGATGGCGGGACAAAATCACTTCGAATTGATGCCCAGGGGAAAACCTATGCCCAGGCTTTTCTCAAACAGGAGATAATGGTGCCAGATTCTTTGTTGAAAACTATTAAACATGATGAATCATAAGATGGTTAATTAAGTACGATGGATATATTTTGTAATGAAGAACATGATCTGATACGGCAAACAGTCAGGGATTTTGCTGAAAAAGAGATCCGGCCGATAGCCCGGGAATTAGATGAAAAAGAGGAATTTTCGATTGACCTGACCAGAAAAATGGGTGAGATCGGCTTATTTGGAATGGTGGTCGATGAAAACTATAACGGGCAGAGTTTTGATACCTTGTCGTATATAATTGCCGTTGAGGAACTGGCCAGGATTGACAGTTCACAGGCAGCAACGGTTGCTGCACACAATTCTCTCGGGATAGGCCCGATATATACGTATGGATCTGATAAACAGAAAGAAAAATATTTACCCCGGTTAACGACTGGGGAATACCTGTGGGGATTTGGTTTGACTGAACCTAACGCTGGTTCTGATTCCAGGGGAACACGCACAACGGCAAAATTAGATGGAAAGGAATGGGTGATCAATGGTTCTAAAATCTTTATTACCAATGCCGCATCGTCGATCACCCTGGGAACAACAGTACAAGTAAAAACAAGGGATCGTTCAGGCAGAAAAAATCTTTCGGCGATCATTGTGGAACAGAATACACCTGGATTCAGGGCTGAAGAAATGAAAAATAAAATGATGTGGAGAGCCTCCAACACCGCCCAACTTTATTTTGATAACTGCCGTGTGCCCAGAGAGAACCTGTTGGGAAAGGTAGGCATGGGTTCAAAAATAATGTTAAGCATTCTGGATAGCGGCCGTCTTTCTATTTCGGCGATGGGATTGGGACTGGCCCAGGGTGCCTTTGAAATGGCATTAAAATATGCCAATCAACGGAAACAATTTGGACGATTTATTGGAAAATTTCAAGGTGTTTCGTTTAAACTAGCAGAAATGGCGACGAAAATAGAAGCAGCAAGAAACATGCTCTATAAAGCATGCTGGTTGAAGGATAAAAACAGATCGTTTGCCAAAGAAGCAGCCATGTCAAAACTTTTTTGCTCGGAAGTAGCCAGAGATGTAGCTGATCATGCCATCCAAATACATGGGGGATATGGATTAATGAAAGATTATGATATTGAACGGTTCTACAGGGATCAGCGTTTATTACAAATTGGCGAAGGAACATCGGAAATTCAGAAAATTGTTATTTCCAGGCACCTGGGTCTCTAATGAATATTTCCGGTGTTTAAGGCCCTCTAAATAGTTTTTTTTATTATTTTAGTACACCGTAATACCATCTATTTTTTGATTTAATTTTTTTTATCATGGCTGCAATTAATAAATCCTTATTAGATTCTTCAGTGCCTTTCAAGAGTATTTTCACGATACTTCGTTTGCTAATCGGATGGCACTTGTTATACGAGGGACTGTTAAAAGTTATTGATCCTTCTTGGACATCCGCTGCTTACCTGGCAGGATCCAAGGGAATTTTATCGGAATTTTTTCAATGGATACTAAGTTCTCCCTCCCTCATTTATACAGTGGATATTATTAATATGTGGGGATTGACATTGATAGGTCTGGCTCTGATGCTGGGTTACCGAACAAAGTTTTTTGGTTTTGCCGGTGCATTACTTCTTTTAATGTATTACCTGGCCTATCCACCAGTAATTGGAAGAACGGGTTTATCGACAGAGGGCAATTATTTATTTATCGATAAAAATTTGATTGAAGCTATTCTCTTAATCGGATTTGCATTTTTCCCAAGAGGATATTTATATGGCCTAGATCGAATGTTCATCCGCCCCGGAATTAAGCTTCATCCCTTTAAGCGCGAACAGTTGGAAGTCCCTGAGCAGGAAAATGTACAGGAAGAGCTGGATAAGCAACGATTAAATAGAAGGGAATTGATTAAAAATCTTTCGACCTTTCCGGTTCTGGGTTTATTTGGATTTGCCCTGTTTAAAAAGAAACAATGGATGAGTCTGGAAGAAATAAAATTACAGGAATTCGGTGGAAGTGATGCCCTTACCAGTGCTACGTTAAAGACTTTTCATTTTTCGAAACTGGAGGATCTGAAAGGAACGCTGCCAATGGGCAAAATTGGAAACCTGGAAGTGAGCAGATTATTTATGGGTGGCAACCTGATCGGGGGATGGGCACATGCCAGAGACCTGATCTACGTATCAAAACTGGTGAAATCTTACAATTCTGATGAAAAAGTGATTCATACGCTGCAACTGGCAGAACAATGTGGTATAAACACACTGCTTACGAATCCTCAATTAAACAGGATCGTCAACAAATACTGGCGTGAGACCCGGGGAAAAATCCAGTTTATATCCGACTGCGGCATATCCGAAGATTTACTAAAAGGTGTTCAGATGTCGATTGATGGTGGGGCTCATGCCTGTTACAGCCAGGGAGAAATATCCGACAGGCTTGTTAGCGAAGGTGATTTTGACACGCTTTCCAAAGCCCTGGATCTGATCCGGCAAAATGGATTGCCGGCAGGAATTGGTGCGCACCGGCTCGAAACTATCCAGGGATGTGTAGAAAAGGGCCTGAAACCCGATTTCTGGGTAAAAACACTTCATCACCATAAATACTGGTCGGCATCTCCCGAAGAATGGCACGACAATATGTATTGTTTTAAGCCGATGGAAACCATTCAGTTTATGTCTGAACTGGAAGAACCCTGGATTGCTTTCAAAGTATTGGCTGCCGGTTCGATTACACCTGAGGAGGGATTTAAGTATGCATTTGAAAATGGAGCCGATTTTATATGTGTAGGTATGTACGATTTCCAGATTGTGGATGACGTTAATATTGCACTTGATACCCTTTCAACCATTCAGCGAAACAGGCCATGGTGTGCCTGAAATATTAAATCGTAAAATGCTTATATTCTACTAAACATCCACCGACGTAATTTTCAGGTGGTTGTTTCGTAAGATAGGGTTTCAAAACGATAGATGTGAGATCTTTACCTAAACATACATATACAAACAAAGGGAAAGCCATTGTTGTTATCATTGCGCTATTTGTTGGACTCATGCATTTTGTAATCGGTCCAAATTATCGTGGACCTTATAAGGATTTTATGATTGGATATTTGATCGATATTATACTGCCTGTTTCCTTATATCTGCTTTTTCATCTGTCACTACAACAAAAACTTCCACTAAACATCAGCCGATTTACATCAGCATCGGTGGTAATGGCCATTGGAATTATGGTTGAAACGCTGCAATATTTTGGTGTTCAGATTTTTGGCAATACGTTTGATCCCTTTGATTTTTTAATGTATGCCCTGGGTGTATTTATCGGTTGGGTAATTGATATAACTGTTTTGAAACACTTTATGATCCAAAAATAGGAATTGATTAGTCCTTGATAATACCAGAAAACACGATATTCATCTTTAATTTTTCCCTTAAGTTTAATCTGTCTTCATGAAAATAAAAAATCCTGCCCTGCGATTCGGTCCCTACGCTAGCTGCTCAAAGGTCCCGTAGATCGTCATCCTGAAACAAGTTCAGGATGACTGCTGAAGACTTTAGATACTACCTCCTAAACACACGGCCCTCCACCGTTTTTTCCGGCCATCACACAATTGTATTTCAATGATTAAATAGAATTCAGGCATACAGAATATCTATTACATTTTGGCTAGGATCTCCTGTGATAAGCAGGGAATTGCACAACAATCATGAACACCTATAAAAATCAATAGACTCCGCTAATGCGCATCTCCCGACACGGCCGCTTTAATTTTCAACATAATAATTGCTTAAGCAATTATAATTCCTTAGTTAAGACGATTAGAGAAGGAAGTAAAATCGCAAAAGCAAATATATAATCAATTTTGTTTAATATTTAAGTCATGCAAAATTGTTTATACGATTTTATATTCACCAGGATTATTAATAGTATTAATTCTTATATCATAATAAAAATTATCTGCATTAATTAGGAAAATTTCACCTGAATTTTACATCTTTAATTTCGTTTTAAAGATTCAGATAATGACACAGACCGATCATTTACAAAAAACGCAAAATATCTATAATGCATTTAAACAGGGTAATCTTGAACCATTATACCAGAATCTGGCTGATAATGTATTATGGACCAATCATAGTGGTCCGGAATCTCCCTTGACCGGGGCATATTTTGGCCCGGATGGAGTAAAACAATACCTCGGACATATGGAGCAGGTAAATCTTGAAAGGTTTGATATTAAAACGATGATGGAACAAGAAGGAGTTGTGGTTGTGTTAATTGATGTAAGGCGTATTGTGTTGGCAGATGGTCATACTAAGGAAGGTCAATTTGTTCATGTAATACAATTCGAGAATGACAAGATCGTTAAAATGGATATTTATGAGCCTCGAATGATATAAAATCACTGCAATTAAAATGGTATCGATTAATATTTTATCTGTAATCTGATCCAGCACATCACATCTGTTTTTTCATAAAAAGGATGAATTTTCGGGAAATAAATTATGATGACATTCCAGCCTTGTTTCAGGTTCGGATTGCTACGGATGAAAATAATATCTCACTTGAAGAACTGAGTGCACCTGATATAACTGAATCTTCTGCGAAGGAAAAAATGAAAGGAACATATAAAGGCTGGCTATGCGATATTGAGAATCAAGTTGTTGGTTTTGCCAAGGGAGATGAAAGTACTGGTGAATTATTGGTAATAGCTGTTTTGCCTGATTATATCTGCAACGACTTAAGGTATATGAAAAAGAAGTTGGTTCATTCATTATTCCCTTCAAATATCCTGTAAGGAAATCCGCCCGGCTGAGCCCCAACGTCTCTGGGTTCACAAAACCATACTAATTTGCCGATATCTGATAATCCCAGCGGAAGTTCATCAACATACGGGTGGGTTTGTAAAAATGTTTTGATCATCTCCTGCTGGTATCCCGTAATCAGGTTTTCATATTTTATGTCATAGGCAAGATTGGTGGTTTCTTCGGGATCATTTTTTAAGTCATACAAACGGTGATAAATACCGGGTGCCGGATATCCAGTCTGATGCCCCATATCAAGGTCTTTTTTTCCAGTTGTAAAAATATATTTCCATTCTTTGGAAGCAACCATCGCCTTGTTATCCTCAAGGAATTCGGCAAAAACAAAGGATTTATGTTGTTGCCCTTCATTTAATAATACAGGTAAAAAGCTTTCGCCCTGGGCAGATAACAGGGGTTTAATTCCCAGTGTTTCTATGATGGTTGGTACCACGTCTACAAATTCAACAAGTGCATCTGTACGCACATTGGATAAAAAATGATTACCTCCCCGTATGATCATTGGTGATTTGATAGATTCCTCCCACAAGGTATGTTTTTCGAATCTTTTATGATCATTTAACAAATATCCCTGGTCACTCAGATAAATGACCATTGTATTTTCTTCCAGCCCCTGTTGTTCGAGCCCATCCAGGACAATACCAATATTTTTATCCATATATTCGACACTGGTATAATAAGATGCGATAATGCCCTTTTTTTCTTCTTCGGTAATATCTTTAAATATCAGCGGTAGCCATCGATCGTCTTCAGGACTTCCCTGAGGTACGGGGATCTGTTCGGGATCATATTTACCTGAATATTCAATCGGAAAGTTGAAGGGAGCGTGGGGTTCATGAAATGCTACCCAGAGGAAAAACGATTTGTTTTTATTATTCGTCATAAATTCAACAGCCTGGTTAGCGAAGTATGTTCCTTCACAATTTTTATCGTAGCAAGGTTGGGGAAGCATGGGAGCATTTTTTTTATAGGCAATGTTTTGAGCATCCCTTAAATTCCATGTCAATAATGCTTCAGGGATCTCCTCAACCTCCGTATTTACCAGGTAGTTCCTGTAATCGTCACCTTCAATCATCTGGTCAAATCCATGATTGGGAAGCCCATGTTCATACAACGGATACCATATCCAGTTATTAAAATGGGTTTTTCCGATCAGACCTGTTTGATATCCATGCTCCCGCAAATGTTCAGCAATGGTAGTATTTATTCTGTCATTAAAAGGAGTAAACAGCAGGTTGACTCCAGTAGCATGTGGATATTTCCCGGTCAGCAATGATTGTCTTGAGGCGCTGCAGATAGGAGAGTTGGTATAAACATTTTCAAATAACACGCCTTCACGGGCAAGCCGATCCAGATTAGGCGTTTGAATGATGTTATTGCCATAACAGCCTGTAACTTCATAACTGTGATCATCTCCGATAATCACAACAATATTACGAATTTTATTATTTTTCTCTTCTTGTTTTTTCATACAGGATGTTAAAATCAATACTGAAAATAAAATGTAAATTATCTGTTTCATGAACAAATTATTTTATTATTGATATATTATAATTCAATTTATTTGTTTTCAATTTAAAGTATTTATATACAATTTTATATGCTTACTGAAAGGATTTTATGCGGGTTTTTATTTTTTCAATTTTACTACTTTTCGGTTTGACTAATCTTGAACTTAATCAGTTATCGTCAGATTCATCTCAAATGCAGAATATGACTGTTTATGATGTTGATGACCCTCATAAATTGTTTGTTCCTGGGCGGTTTATAACAAAAGGTCCGAAACTACATTGGTTTGGTTATTATGATAAACTCCAGTTTGATCCTACAGGCAGATATGTACTTGCCATGCAGACAAACTTTGAAAATAGATCTCCCGAACCACCAGACTTAATTAAAATTGGAATGATCGACTTGAAAAAAAAAGATCTCTGGATAGAACTTGGTTCCTCCAGGGCCTGGAACTGGCAACAGGGTTGTATGCTGCAATTCATTCCCGGATCGAATTCAGAAGTGATCTGGAATGACTTTATTAATGATCGGTTTGTCTGCCATATCAAAGATATTTACTCCGGAAAGATGCGTACGCTCCCTTTTCCGGTATATACATTGAGTCCCGATGGCAAAACCGCTCTAAGTGTCGATTTCGAAAGGATCAATTACCTGCGTCCGGGATACGGCTATCCTGGAATAACCGATCACAATCGACACCTTCTGGCCCCTGATAATGCAGGAATTTATTTATGTGATCTGGAAACAGGCAAGAAAAAACTAATCATTTCCCTTACAGAAATCCAAAAGAAGGAAATAGATGGAAATGATCCGGGTTTCAGGGAACGGGATTTTCAGATGAACTGGTTCAATCATCTTTTATTCAATACCGATGGCTCCCGTTTTGTCTTTCTGCATCGCTGGAAATCCAAATCCAAAAATACAGTGGGGGGATTCGGAACTCTCATGTATACGACGAAACCGGATGGATCAGATATTCGAATAGTGGATGGATCAGGATATACCAGTCATTTTATCTGGAAGACTCCTGAACAATTGCTGATATGGACTAATCATCCCTCATTTGGTTTTGGATTTTACCTGTTTACAGATGATGGAAAACAAGATCCTGTAATTATCGGTAAAGATATTATGACCAGGAATGGCCATTGTACCTATCTTCCGGATCAAAACTGGATCTTGAATGATACATATCCTGATGAGAAAAGAATGCAGGAAGTGTATCTTTATCATATAAAAAATGAACGGAAAATTCCTCTCGGCAATTTTTATCTCCCCTCAGAATACGAGGGGGAGTGGCGGATTGATACACATCCCCGAAGCAGTCCGGATGGAACGAAGGTAGTGATTGATACGCAGGACAATATCTATGGACGTCAGATGTATTTAATGGATATATCAGAAATTATAAAATAAGGAAGTGTCACGCGACAGGAATCCTGCCTATCCGGTCACCGGCGGCCAGAGCCTCTGGCGACGGATCGCAGACAGGCGCGCAACAGCTATATTGAATATTTTATCGGATTCTAATAGCGCGCGTCTCCCGACCCGTGTTACTGTTACTTGGACCTAATTCCTTATCACTTTTACGATCTTGATTCCTTCCAGGCCTGCCGCGACAAAAAGGTATTTTCCTTTAAATGCGATATGATTGACAGAAGCCAGGGAATCGAAATCAAGATATCCAAGCAATTCCGTTTCGCAGGATGTAGCATTCTTATTTACATCCGTTAATACTTTTGCCACATAGACTCCTCCCGCACCATTGGAAATAAATAAAAGACAATTATCATAGGAAACGGCGTTCGTTAATACATCCGGATTATTTGTATTATCCGGAACAGGGATCTCACCAATCAATTGACTGGTTACTATATTAAAAATCTGAACCCCTGCCGATCCCGCTGCAATAAAGGCCATATTTCCATGAATTTCAATGGTGGATTTAGATTCCGGTATATTCATGCCCTTGACTGAGATTCCATTTTTTAAATTTGATAAATCCGGATCAAGCACGGAATATTTGCCGGGTGTACCCTGGACAACAAACAGGTCCTGGTTGCAGATATCGACCCATCTGGCATCGTGCAGGTCCATACTGGCTTCTATCTGACGGTTATCCATTCCGATTTTATAAATACCTCCTCCACTATTCTCATTGTCACCTGTGGTTACATAAATAGATTTTTCGGAAGCGATTACGCAGTTTGCTGCATAACTGCCCAGTCCAATACGAGAGGAATTTTCAATATTCAATTTATCTCCATCTAAAGTAAATATTTCCAGAACAGCGGTTTGATCGTCTACTTTATTTGATGTTCCCGTTGCTGCATAAACCTCCTTTTCTGAAAAATGAACATTATGAATATCGGCATCCTTGAATTGTAAATAGGAGGTAACCTTAATGTTATCTTCGATATTTAAGACTTTAATTCCACCTTTATAGGTATCCCCTTGTACATTAAAACTTACGATTGCTTTCTCACAGGTCAGGTTTACTGCTGTTGATTGGAGGAGATCCCCGTCCACAGATGGGGAGGGTATCTCTGTAACAAGTACAAGATCAAAGGTACTGGCTATCCGACCACCTGGGAAACCAGCCTCATTTCTTATTTCTATAGTATCATTTTTTTCTACAACATCACGATTCAGATCTATTTCATCATTATTGAGCTCTAATCTTTCACTTTGTTGCATGGGATCAATGCCCTCATTTTGTTCACATCCTATGATAAAAAGGATAAATAGTACCGGAACGAAAAATTGCTTGATGTACCTTAATATACCATCACACTTTGCCCTATACATTCTTCGAAAAAGGATATTCATATTTGTAGTCATGGTTAATGTCTGTTATTTAGTTACCAGAATGTGTTAAATTCTTGATATACAATGAATTATGGTTAAACACCCTTGATAGTTAAGATACAAAGTTATATAAGTATTTTATCAATACATAGTATTATTGTAAGAATAATTTGTATAATTATTATATTTCTTAAAATGAAAATAAACTGCTTAAAGCATTTATTTTACTCAACATACCAAAGTCACTAACAATCAACATTATTACAAAATGTTGATTATTCGGTTTTAAATTTTTTTTTTAGTACCATGAGATGCCGATATTTCTGTTAAAAAAAAATAATCATACTTTAGATTTTTTTATATTTCAGGCGATAATTTGATTTGTATAGATGAAAACCGGAATTCGTGTAGTTTGCTTTATCATTCTTTTGTTAATTTTTGCGATTCAACCTGTGTGTGCTCAGGAAAGTCAAAAAAATGTCGAAAAGAAGGATTCCGTAAAAATAAAAAAGTGGCGATTCCCCATATTACCAGCTATTTCCTTTGATTCAGACCTCGGATTTCAATACGGTGCATTAATGAATATATATTATTACGGAGATGGCTCCACGTATCCGGAATATCTTCATTCCCTGTACATAGAATGGTCTCAAACTACGAAAGGAAGCGGCATATCCAGGTTGTACTATGATTCTGAATATTTATTACCTAACAAACGTATTACAGCGGATATCAGTTATCTGACTGAAAAAGCCATGCAATTTTATGGCTTTAATGGATATGATGCTGTTTACAATCCAAACTGGGAAGATGATACACATCCTGATTACAGGTCCCGATTATATTACCGTCATGATCGGAGGATATTCCGAGCCATGGCCAGCATCCAGGGCAATATATCCAAATCCACTAATAAATATAAGTGGATTGCCGGATTTGCTTATTATAATGTAAAAGTTGGGCCTCTGGATCTGGATCGATTAAATAAAGGAAAAGAGGAAGGAGATAAATTGCCTGATATTCCCGGATTGTACGATAATTATGTTTCATGGGGTGTGATCCGACCTGAGGAACAGGATGGGAATAAGGTAACTTATTTAAAAGGGGGGATTATCTATGATACCAGGGATTTTGATTTTAATCCTTTTAAAGGCATCTGGTCGGAAGCTGTATTATCCTATGCTCCGGATTTTCTGGGTAATTGGAACTCTGATTACTGGAAACTTACCTTAATTCATCGGCAGTATTTCACAATTGTACCCAAAAAACTTGCTTTTGCTTATCGTGTTGGTTACCAGGGCACGATAGCAGGAGAAGTACCTTTCCACATGCAGCCTCATATTGTTCCGACATTTCTGACAGGTGCAAGTTCACAGGGCCTGGGAGGTTCAAGAACGTTAAGGGGAGTATTACGTAACCGCGTGGTAGGTGACGGTATAGCGCTGGGAAATCTGGAAATGCGATGGAAATTTCTCGAAACCGTGATCCTCAACAGCAAAATATTTCTGGGGACGAATGTCTTTTTTGACATTGGAGGTGTTGTAGATAAAATTGAGATCAATACATCTGAAGTACCCGTTGATGAATTCAATGATTTTTTTGACATAGGAGCGGATGGGGTACATATGAGCACGGGAATTGGATTAAAAGCTGGATTGAATGATAACTTTATTGTTTCCTTTGACTTTGGAAAGGCCTTAGACAGTAGGGATGGAAATACAGGATTTTATATCAGTCTGAACTATCTTTTTTAGAATTTAGACAACACAGGAGACAACCAGTGAACCAATCCCGAATGGGAGCCCTCATGGCATGATCCATCGAACCTTTGATCCAGTCCCGAAATGGATGCCTTACGGCATGAACTGTCACACCCTTACTTCAACTTCTTTTTTCTCTTTGGATTTTTTTGGCATAGTACCAAAAACCCAATCCCAGAAGCGTGTAGATACACCAAATGCAGCATAGGGATTTGAATAATGATGTGCCTTATGATGCATCCATAACTTCTTCCAGGGTTTATATTTTGGACTTTTAATTCTGTGTTGATAATAATGAAGGGTTATATAGGCATCGTATGCCAGGATAAATCCCGGAAAAAAAGCAAATGCATAGGTGCCCATGATCAGATAAAACAATCCCAACAGGACGGCTCCAATCAATAATCCGGGAATTGGGGGCATAGCAAGGCGTTCAGGATCCTTTGGATAATGATGGTGATTACCATGCATACTTATCTGGAATTCAAGAAATCCTTCAGAATCAGTTTCAGTATGATACATAAACCTGTGAATGATGTATTCCATAAAAGTCCAGGTGAAGAAACCCAGAAATCCTGAGATTAATGTTTCTGATACTGAAAGGTTTACTTGAAATAAACTGATATAAACAAATATGAAAAATATTACCAGCCACATGATATGCGGAACACCAAATGGGGCCTTTGAAATAAATTCAACAAACTTGTTTTTATAAAGTCTGGCACTTTCTTCTTTTCTGGGTTTCAGGTGTTCCGGCATCCTGATTTCTCCCTTTTTGAATTTAAGGTATTCTTCAACATTCTTGTTCATAGCTTATGGATTTAAATAGATATAAACAAAATCAAATGTGAAATTAATAAATTATAAAATATTTTTTGGTACCATGATTACATTATTTTTTTACATTTAATCCTTCATTTCTTCAAGAATGAGGATCATATCATGATCTAATGAATAGAAACAATTAATTGTGCCAGTTTTTTTCTCAAATTCTGCAGGCATCATTATGTTATCAATGGGATTAAACCAGGTTGCCTTATAATTCAGCATTAATTGGTTTCTAATCCATATATTCCCTTGGGTTGGGGTATAAGCCATGATCAATCTCTGGTCGTCTGTGCTGACAACGGATCGGTGATTTCATTACTACTTGTAAAAACAATCTCCAATTTATTCCAAATTGAACAAGTATCTGCTGCTAAAGTTATGAAAGGAATGCAAATATAACTGTCGACAACAGTAATAATTTTTTCATATTTTTAATCAGATAAAAAAATCTATATCAATTACAAAAAATGTTGATTTACCGGTTGTATCAATACACTTCCGGTACAAAGGTCTGTTCGTAAATGGGTGGCCTTTCGTAATTTTCATCCCTTTTAAGCTTCGGTAGTTCGACAGGAGGTTCAGGCTCATATTTATATGGAATTTTTGATAATAGATGTGTGATACAATTTAATCGGGCCCTTTTTTTATCATCTCCCTCAACCACAAACCAGGGACATTGCCGGGTATCTGTATGCAAGAACATTTCATCTTTTGCCTTCGAATATTTAACCCAGTTTTTTCTTGATTTCAAATCCATTGGGCTGAATTTCCATCGTTTTAATGGATTATTGATACGTTCTTTAAATCGCCTTTCCTGTTCCTCATCGCTTATTGAAAACCAGTATTTGATTAGAATAATGCCGGACCGGACAAGCATCTGTTCGAACTGGGGACATGCACGTAAAAATTCTTTGTATTCAACATCAGTACAAAAACCCATTACCCATTCAACACCGGCTCTGTTATACCAGCTACGATCAAACAAAACAATTTCTCCTCCAGCTGGAAGGTGGGGTACATAGCGTTGAAAATACCATTGTGTTTTTTCCCTTTCGGTTGGTATTCCCAGCGCAACTACCTTACACACTCTTGGATTCAGTTTTTCGGTAATTCTTTTAACCACACCTCCTTTACCTGCCGCATCACGACCTTCAAAAATGACTACAATTTTGGCTTTTTCTTTTTTAACCCATTCCTGAAGTTTTGCCAGCTCAACCTGGATATTTTTTAGTTCTTTTTCGTATACGGATCTTTTTAACCTCTTTTTCTGGTTATTCTCTTTTGTCTTATCTTTGTTTTTAGCTCCCATATAACCAAATCCAATATTTGGATGGTATAGTTACTATATTTTTAACACTTTTTCAATGATTATTTTAAGGATGTTTATGGATAATATGTCAGTCACTCGGAAAGGTTTATCTTGTGGACTCAACAACCTGATCGACTTAGGTGTGGTTTGTTTAATTGTTTAATCGTTCAATTGTTTAATCAAAAAATAAACATTATATTATATATATATATTCAACTTCAAAATATTCAGCTATGTATACCTGTTCATTCAAAAAATTAGACGTTTGGCAGCAGACCTGTGATTAAGTTAAGGAAATTTATAAATTGACCAAATACAATCGCTTGGTATTGACCCTGTCGGCCGTGATGGAATTGTCGAGTGATTGTAATTTTTGTAGTTAAATATTTCAATCACTCGGGAATGTCTACCTACTGGTCTCACCAACCCGAGCGACTGAAATGTAAATAACCAGGCCTGAATTTTAAAAATTAAGTTGAAATTTAGGCTTCTAATTCTGATTTTTCTTTATAATCGATGGAATAATACAAACTTGCAAAGGCAGTTGATATCCACATGGCAGAGAAAAATACACCTACAATCATTAATAATAAACCGAAGATTACGAGGAAAAAGGAAATAATTCCCATTACAAAGATTTTCCAGCCATAACCATAGGTCATCTGCCAGCTTTTTTCCACCGCTTTAATCGGATCCAACTGTCTATCCATAACAAGATAGGGGACAAAAACCAACCTGCATGCCAGAATAATTCCCGGAACGATCAGGAGAATAAATCCCAGAATAATAAGAGCAGTAGCCAGTAAATGTGCGAGCACAATATTTACATAATTATTAAATCCGGAAAATATCTCTTTAAAGTCAAGTGGTTCGTCCCTTATAGCCCTGAGATAAAACAGGTCAATTCCATAATTGATAATGGGTAATAATAGCAAACCATATAGAAATGCAAGTATTCCCAGAAATACCCAGCCGGCCGTGACATGATGATTAATGTCCCGGACGATCCCCATAGGTATTTCAAGAATGGCACCAATTATTGTTGCAAGGAAAAGGTATAAAAAATATTTTTTTATTTTTTCCCACCCGAAACCGAAGCTCCCACCGATGCTTCCGCTGGGAACAAGTGTGGATTGTTGATTTTGATTTGTCATGAGTTTTATATTTTTTTATTCAAGTATACGGGACATCGGAATAAATTCCTTCCTACTTAAGTTGTGTTTTGAAATTCAATACTTTGGTAGGGTATTTTGGCTGGAATATTTTTTACTTTTGATTAACCATCTATAATTGATGTTAGAAGTAATCTATTTACTCATATTTTTTTTATGTCTTGCTGCAGCAGCAGGTTCAATTTTACTATCTCAAAAATTAAAATCTTTGAATAAAAGGGGTACATTCGATTCCCTATATTATTATGCCATTCTGATTTCATTTTTTGGATTTTATGGAATCTGGGGACAGGTTATCATCCGGTACATTCTTACAAATCTTTCGGCCTCTCCGGATATTATTCAAACCATTGGTAATTTATTTCCCTTATTTGGATTTCCCTTTTTGATCATGGCCGGATATATGTTGTTGAAGTTCATGTATGAATTATGGGGAGAACAAATAAAACAAACAACAACGGTCGCATTCTCTATTCTTTACCTGCTGTTATTATTCATCTTTGGTTGGTTTTCTTTTTACGAGTTTCCCTACCAGGAAGTAAAATTCATAAATCCTTTAATTCTTTTGATCATATTTTTTATTATCCAGGAAGCAGGTATCCATATCTGGTTTCTGATATTTAATTTTAAGCGAATTAATCAACATAATCTTCTTCTATTCAACACTAATATTGGAAAATATTTTACAGTATTTTTAATCTTACTGGTAATAAAGATCGCAACAATCATATTACTGATGATATTCAGGGATGTAGTACCTGTATTCATCCTTGTTTATTTTCTTTCATTGATTATTCCGATTTTTTATTTGTACAGAAGGTCTGAACTTATTGTATACGAAGTTCAACCGGATTATCGGTCAATCGATGATCAGGATTTGATTTTGAAGCGGAATAGTATAACCCGAAGGGAAAGAGAGGTAGTCGATCTGATTTGTGCCGGAAAAACCAATCAGGAAATTGCGGATCTATTATTCATAACATTACAGACCGTAAAGGATCATACACATAGAATATATCTTAAACTGGATGTAAAAAACCGGATGCAATTGATACACTTGCTCCGTGATTAAGTTAGTCCATTCGACAAAATCCAATAAAAAAGGCTATTACATAAAGGTTATTTTAACAAGAAGCATATATGCCTGAAAACTTCTAATTTATGAAATAGCCTTGGTAGAAGATCAGGTCGCTAATCTACCTTTGTAGCCGTCATAGGAAACTCGTTATAGTCAACCATAATGGATCCGGTATAGGCATTACCATCGAACTCCCCTGACATGTCGATTTTCATACCCTGAAAATAGAAATAAGAGGTAAGCTTATCTTCTTCAATCTTCAGGTCTTCAATTGTAATGGTGATGTTACCATCATCGGATTTGATATCCCCATTAAAGTTTTCGCCATCATGACTGATCGTCATAATTCCATTTATATCCCCCTCCGGAAGATTTTTAACTACATAATCCCAATTACCGACATACTTTGCAGTTGTTTTAGTTGCCGCACATCCGCCCCAGATTAAACCTGCAGCAAGGATTAGTAAAAAATTGATCTTTATAATTTGTTTCATTGGATTGTATTTAAGTAATAAAAAAAATAGAATTTCTGAGGATGTAAAAATAGTCTCTTTTAATAAACTATTCTGGCTAATAAAAAAAAATTATTTAAATAACTGGATGCCAAAGAAAATTTCCAGAATGGTGATTACGAACGTAACAGCCAATACAACCGGTGCAATAAACTGAAGGCAGAAACCGACATATTTAGAAATCCATGATTTCAGAAATCGTTCATTACCATAATGTAATTCCTTATATAACCTTCTCCTTCTCCATATGTAAACGGCAAATACAGCTGTCAAAAAACCGACAAAAGGAAGTAATGTATTCGAAGATATATCCGTTAAAAATGTCATAAAATCAACTGATTCGTCAGTGCCGTAATACGATATAAAATTCGTAAAATAGTCAGAGTAACCATTTCCAACCAGAGATGGTATACCCAGAAGAAAAATAAAAGCTGCAGAAATCCAGACGGCGTAATCACGTTTAATTTCAAGCTGATCGACCAGGAAGGATACAGGTAGTTCCAGTAAAGATATGATGGAAGTAATAGCCGCAAATGCCAGCAAAAGAAAAAAAGAAGCACCAATAATGATTCCCCATGCAGGACCCATGGTAGCAAAAATGCCTGGCATGGTGATAAAAATTAATCCTGTGCCGCCATCCGTACTGATATTTTGAGAAAAAACGATTGGGAAGATCATCAAGCCAGCCAGAAAAGCGATGATTACATCCAGCAAGGTGATCACTGCTCCTGAAAAGACAATATCCTCGCTTTTTTTCAGGTAACTTCCATAGGTGATCAGGATTCCCATTCCTAATGACAAGGAGAAAAATGCCTGGCCCAGCGAACGATAGATTACTTCAATATTTATCTTCGTAAAATCAGGTACAAGGTAAAATTTAATGCCTTCAATGGAATTATCCAGAGTCAAGGCATAGATGATCAGGAATATCAATATACCGATAAGAACCGGCATTAAGATCTTACTTGCCTTTTCAATTCCTTTGGTCACTCCACGCGAAACAATAAAGGCAACTACAGCAAGTATAAATAGGGAATATCCTCCAATCATTTCGATATCCTTTACAAAATCGGCAAACTGGCTACCTACTTCAAAATTACCCAGGAGCATTTCAACGAAATAGCCAAACACCCAGGCTGCTACAACATTATAAAAAGACAGGATCACCACACCACATAATACACCTAATATTCCCATGAATGTCCATCGCCGAAGTTTTAAAACTTTAAAAGCACCTACCGGACTTTTCTGTGCTTTTCGACCAATAGCAATTTCAGTAATCACCAGTGGATAACATAATACGAAACAAAAAAGTAAGTACAGTAAAAGGAAAGCAGCACCACCGCTCTTACCTACCTCAAATGGAAATTTCCAGATATTACCAAGTCCGACAGCACTACCGGCTGCAGCGGCTATGAATCCGAACTTGGAAGAGAATTTATTACGTTTACTGATCATAAGTCAAAACGCGTTAATTAAAAAAATGAATTCCCAGGAAGGTTTCAAATATGGTTATTACAAAAATAGTAGCTAATACGATAGGAGCAATGTACTGCAGGCAAAATCCAACGTAGCGCGCAATCCAGGATTTCAGAAATGTTTCCCTTCCATAGGATAATTCACGAAATAATTTTCTTCTTTTCCAGATATATACTGTGAATAAGGCGATTGACAGACCTCCAAAAGGAAGCAATGTGTTTGATGCAAGATCAGTAATAAAAGTCATAAAGTCTGTTGGATTTTCTGCGCCAAAATAAGTGACGAAATTGGTAAAAAAAGTAGAGTAACCATTTCCTATCAGGGAAGGGATACTTATGAGAAATATTACTGCCGCTGAAATCCAAACCGCATATTCACGCTTAATGTTCCTTTGATCTACCAGGTATGATACAGGCAATTCCATCAGAGAAATTGTAGAGGTAAGTGCAGCAAATGATAATAATAAAAAAAACAAAGATCCGATAAAAATACCCAAAACAGGACCCATGTTGGCAAAAAGCCCCGGTAAAGTAATAAAGATCAATCCTGTTCCACCTTCCGTGCTGTATCCCTGCGAAAAGATCAGTGGAAAGATCATCATTCCTGCAAGGAAGGCAATACTTACATCGGCCAGGGTTACAATGGCACCGGAAAAAACTATATCTTCATGTTTTTTCAGATAGCTGCCATAGATCATCAACGCCCCCATGCCAAGTGATAACGAAAAGAATGCCTGGCCCAAAGCCCGGTATATTACTTCGATGGATAATTTAGAAGGATCCGGTATCAAATAAAATTCCAGACCAGCCATTGCATTATCAAGTGTACATGAATAAATCACCAGGGATATAATAATAATTACAAGTGTGGGCATCATGATCTTACTGGCTCGTTCAATGCCATGCGTTACTCCTTTTGATACTATAAAAGCTGTAACAACCAGGAATAACAGGGCGTATCCACCTACAGTCCTGATATCGGTAACGTATTCCGTAAAATGATCGCCAATGGAAAAATTTCCCAGTAACATCTCGATAAAATATCCGAATACCCAGCCAGCCACAACATTATAAAAGGAAAGTATGAGGATACCGCATAATACACTGAGAAATCCGATAAAAGTCCAGTTGGGATGATGTATCGCTCTGAAAGCACCCACAGGATTTTTTTGTGCACGTCTGCCTATTGCGATCTCTGTGATCAATAACGGATAACATAATACAAAACAGAATATCAGATACAATACCAGAAAAGCAGCACCCCCGCCTTTCCCCACTTCGAAAGGGAATTTCCATATATTCCCAAGACCAACCGCACTTCCCGCAGCAGCGGCTATAAATCCAAATTTGTTGGTGAATTTACTTCTTCTACTTACCATACATTTTAGGTAATTATAATCTGGGTGCTATTCCTTTGAAAATTTTCAAATAAAATATATAAAGATTTATCAAACAAATAATCGATCAGGTTTATATTCAAACAATTTATATTTCTGTATGAACAAAATAATGGATTACTGATGAGAAAACTAATTAAATTCATCGGATTGATTCGTCAAGATAGAACTATGGGTAGTGTTAGTCTTTAATTCACTGAACTATAGTATTGATTAATTGTTGTCTATATAAATGAAATAGGTAATTAAATGAAAAAGAATTTTGCCTGATAAAAGTCAAGTTGAGTAGTTATTGTGTAATTTTGCCATTCATATCAATAATCAATAGGCGAGAGGGCGGCTAATCACAGCAGGAACGCACAGATTTAATTCCCCGTAAATATAGAAAAATGAAATTCGAAAAATTTGGGCTGAATGAACAATTGCTGGAAGCCATATCCTATATGAATTTTAGTGAAGCCACTCCTGTTCAAGAGCAGGCCATACCGGAAATCATGAAAGGGCAGGATTTGATCGCTTGTGCCCAGACAGGTACCGGGAAAACTGCCGCATTTGTTCTGCCAATTCTACATAAACTAACTCAAAACCATCATGATGGGATAAATACATTAGTAATAGTGCCTACCCGTGAATTAGCCTTACAGATCGATCAACAGATTCAGGGTTTATCCTATTTTACATCAATTAATGTGTTGTCAATTTATGGGGGAGGAGATGGTATTGGATGGGAAGCAGAAAAAAAAGTGCTGACTGAAGGAGCCAGTATTGTTGTTGCTACACCCGGTAAACTGATCTCTCATTTGAAAATGGGGTATGTTAAATTCGATACGCTTAAACATTTGATCCTTGATGAAGCAGATAAAATGCTGGATATGGGTTTTTATGATGATATCAGAAAAATCATCTCGTTTGTGCCGGAAAAAAGACAAACCCTGATGTTTAGTGCTACCATGCCTCCTAAGATTCGAAAGCTGGCAGATCAAATATTAATAAATCCATTTGAAATTAATATTGCTTTATCAAAACCGGCTGAAGGTGTGAAACATGGTGCATTTGTCGTTTATGAGGATCAGAAGATATCTTTATTGAAATCTTTGATTCGATCAAATGACAAATTCCAGCGTATTCTTGTTTTCAGTTCCACCAAAATTAAGGTAAGGGAAATAACTAAAAATCTGAAGAACAATTCCTATACGGTAGACAGCATTTCATCTGATCTTGAACAAAAAGACCGTGAATTGGTATTATCTCATTTTAAAGCAAATAAAATACGGGTGCTTGTCGCTACGGATATTCTCAGCCGGGGAATTGATGTAAAAGATATTGACCTGATCATTAATTATGATGTACCACAGGATGCCGAGGATTATGTGCACAGGGTAGGACGCACTGCCAGGGCAAAAGCACAAGGACTGGCCCTGACATTTATCAGTAACAAAGAGATTGTAAAATTCCAACAGATCGAAAAGTTAATCGGCCGCGAAGTACGAAAGATCCCATTACCAGAAAAAATCGGGAAAGGACCGGAATATAAAATACAAGGTGGTAAAAAAAGGAAGAAATTTTTTAAAAAGGGTAAAGGAAAAAAAGGAGTAAAAACTTACAAGTAATTGAAGGTGGGCAGATTACGTAGTAAGCTAAACGCTCAAAGCTTTGCCAAAGTCATCTCTAATATGTAAAAGTTTACTATTTTGGGAAGTATTTATATATATCTTTCCTATGTAGACACCTGATAAATTCAGCATTATTTTCAGATAAGATCAATCCTATTCTATAGTCACCAATTTTTATCCGATATTCATCTGAAGAGCCAGTTAATTTCTTAATATTTCTGATCTTGGCTCTATTGTTAGCACGCTGTACATTTCTAATAATATCTGCAATTTTTTTTTGAATATTTCTTTCTTTGATTTTTTTAACGTCTTTTTGAAATGATTTATCAATTTTAATATTCATTATCTATTTCATTCAGAAAAGAAATTGTATCAATATATTCACCGGTTCTTCCTTTTTTTATTGCAATAGAAAGACCAATATCTTCAATTTCTTCTTTAGATAATTTTTTAATTGAAATACCAAATTTTTTTGCTATTTGCAGAATAAGGTTCAAATCTTTTTGTGAATCGGAGGATAGGATTACACTTTCCATATTGTACAGCTTTACTACAAATCTAAGAAATTTAACTTGATTTTAACTATTCTTCGTTTCATATTGGTTAGTTTATCTATGATCAAGTTGTGTCAAATTATCTCTTCCATTAAATTTATAATATTACATCTGAATTCCAGCTAAACCTCAAAATTCTCCCATTCATATTTTACCCTTTCCATAAGTTTTTTAAACCTTTCCTCCATACGGAGATTTTTGTAAAATGGATCAATATTATTCATAAATGGGTAATTAATAAAACCTGTGTCTACCGCGTTTTCCAGCCATTCATAAGCTTTATCAGAATTGCCCATTTTTTCATAAAAAGTAGAGATATGATAAGAATACTGCAGGTCTCTTTTGCATGTAGCGACAAAATCATCCGATAATAAATCTGAAATCCCTTTGTCATCTCCTTGTATGGCCAATTTAAGAAAATGACCAAGTTGTGTCCAGATATCCTGGTTCGGTGATTTCAAAGCTTGATCCACGACTGTCATGACTTCTTCATTCCGATAATCATATGCCAGGGATAGGGCATACCAGAATTGGTACATAGGTGTATCAGGTACTGCTTTATACGATTTGAAAAAGAAGGGTGTAGCAGATCCAAATTTTCCATCAAAGAAAAGTCTGATTCCATTCACCAAAGGAATGGCAATATTTACTGGATCAAGCTGAGTGTACCTATTTATTAATGCATTGGCTTTATCGGTTTTCCCAACCAGAAAATAAAAAAAACCACACCATGCTAGAGCATCTGTGTTATTTGGATCAGCTGAAAGAGTTTTGTTCAGGTAGTATATTCCTTTCTTTATATTCTTCAAAACTTGATAAAGCACACCTAAAGTAAAATGGGCCTGAGGGCAATCCGGATCTAATTCTAGAGCTTATCTAGTATATTCCTTGGCCTTTTCGATATGTTCTTCCTGTCCGACACCCAGATTCACATAATGAAAATGAGCATATCCCATTCCGGCATAAATTAGTGGATTTTCCCCCACGATATCCAGACCATTTTGAAGATATTCTAATGCCCCGTCAATGCTACTCTCTGTAAATCGCATGATCTCATAGCTGGCTTTCATGTAACAATCAACTGCCAAAGGATCATCAATGGGCCGTTCTGCTAATTTTGTCTCTTCTTCAGGACTTAGCATGAGCTTAAGTGTCTCTACTATGGATTTAGATACATCCTCCTGAATTTGAAAAACATCATCCAGGGTCCCACTGTATTTTTCAGCCCACATGTGAGTGTCAGTCAATGCATCTATCAACTGAGCCGTAATCCGAAGATTATTACCCGCTTTACGAACACTACCTTCAAGTACATATCGCACATTAACTTCATCCACAATTTCGCTGATTTTTTTCTTAGTACCCTTGAAAGTCATAGCCGAACTCCTTGATATTACCAGAAGATTATGGATGTGAGATAAATCGGTTATGATCTCTTCAGTCAATCCATCACTGAAGTATTCCTGATCCGGATCGGGGCTCATGTTTATGAATGGCAGGACGATGATGGATTTTCTTTTAGTTATACTGGAATCAGAAGTTATCCTACTGGATTTGTCTTGTGAAAGTTCTTTACAAGTAACCGTGTAGATTTTAATGGGGTCATCTACATTCTTCAGGGTTTTCTCTTCTATAAACTTTGCTTCAATACCAGCTTTGTTTTTGATATCTTTATAAACCGCTCCTGAGATATTGATACAACCCTCTTCCGCTAGTTCTTCCAATCGAGAGGCCACATTAACACCATCTCCGAGGACATCCCCTCCTTCAAATACGACTTCTCCTTCGTGAATTCCAATACGAAGAGAAATCCCTGCCTTATTAGCTACATTTTGAATTTCTCCTGCACATCTGACTGCATCGGAAGAAGTATGAAAGCTGGCAAGAATCCCGTCTCCCATTTCCTTGAGCCATTCGCCTCGGTATTTTTTGATGATGGGTCGTTGGATTTCCCGGTTCTTGCGGAGAATTTGAAATGCTTTATCCTCATCCCTTCCCATCAGGGCGGTGTAGCCGACAATGTCGGTAAACATGATCGCTGCTAGTCTTCTGTCTTCGGGCATTGCAGTAGATTAAAAAGTCTTGAAAATCGAACCCTTATTTCACCCGATGTTATATTAAAGTTAACTATTAATTGGGAAATATTCTAAAGGGATTGGTGGAACTCGTACTACCACTCGCCCATGCATAAGGCAGGAAAGTGGTAGTACGAGTTTCGATCAAACCTCAAAATTCTCCCATTGGTACTTTACCCTTTCCATTAGCTTCTTGAAACCTTCCTCTTCACGGATGTTCTCAATAAGAGGATTATATTTGGAAAAAAACGGGTAGTTAATGAATATATCTCTAGTAGCCCGATCTAAATACTGTATTGCTTTAGATTTCTCCCCGATCAAAGCGTACACCTCCGCAAGCCACCATGAACATGTATGATCCATTTCAGCAGCTTTGATTACTTGTTCAGTTATTGAATTCAAGGCTTCCTGTTTTTCATCGTTGATAACATGTTTAAGTGCCTTACCTAACGATGTGAGAAACTGGTCAGGAAATTTTTCCTCCATTAAATCAAATACCCTGGTTGCTTTTTTTAACCTGTTTTTATAAACAAGTGCGTGAGCGTATGCCCATGTTGATAACAGATTTTCTTTATCAAGATTATACATCTTATGACACACGTCAAGCATTTTATCAAAATCACCCTCAATTAGATAAAGGCACCATTCTCCAGCATAAGCAAATGGATTTAGGGGATCTGCTTCAATAGCCTTTTTTGCAAAAGGTTTAGCTTCTTGAGGTCTTCCTGCCATGGCATACAAGAATGCCAACATCATAAGGGAATCAGAATCATTCGGATCTAATTTTACTGCCAGCATTATTGATTTAAAGGCTTTTTTTAAATTCCCTCTTGCTCTTGTTTCATGAATTGCACTCTTTATAAAATGTGCTTTAGCAAAATTCTGATTCAATGAAAGTGCTTCCTCTATTAATTCATTAGCTTTATCGAGATGTTTTTCATCAGGATCAATACCAATATTTACATATTGAAAATAGGCAAATGCTAAAGCCGTTAACAAATATTCATTTTTTCCGAAGCTTTTCAGGCTATTATTGAGTAAATGAACGGCACGACTCAATGATTCTTTTGTAAATTTCAAGATTTCGTATCTAGCAAGTAAATATTGTTCATAAGCTGTTGCATCTTGAATTTTTCTTTTATGGATTTTCTTTTTTTCATTTGAAGATAATTTGATTTTAAGGGAATCCACAATTGATCTGGAAACCTTTTCCTGAATATCAAATACATCATCCAGTGTTCCACTGTATTTTTCAGCCCAGAGATGCACATCATTCGATGCATCAATCAACTGAGCAACAATTCGCAGGTTGTTTCCTATCTTTCTTACACTTCCTTCGAGAACATACCTCACATTGACCTTTTCAGCTATTTCTGTTGTCGTCTTCTTTGAACCCTTGAATGTCATAGTGGAATTACGGGATATGACCAAAAGATCATGAATTTGGGAAAGGTCGGTGATGATCTCTTCAGTCAAACCATCGCTAAAGTATTCGTTATCCTGATCAGGGCTGATATCAACAAAAGGCAGGACGATGATCGATTTTTTTTCTGGTAAATTGGAGTCAGAAGTTATCTTGCTTGATGTAACAAGTTGAGATTCTTCACAGGTAACAGAATAAATCCTGATCGGCTCATCCACATTTTTAAATACCTTTTCCTCAATAAATTCTGTTCTGATCCCAGTCTTGTTTTTTATATCCCTGTAGACAGATCCGGAGATGGTAACACATCCCTCTTCAGCCGATTCCTGTAATCGGGAGGCAATGTTCACCCCATCTCCCAGTACATCCGAACCTACAAATACCATTTCCCCTTCATGAATGCCTATTTTTAGAGGTATTTTCTCTTCCTTAGAGGCT
>Ga0209536_100000997_pt1 | contig 46807 bp, 41 predicted proteins | sample DeeMarSeWOR28_12_FD_187461 | JGI IMG/M metagenome (GOLD analysis project Ga0209536, IMG submission 187461) | Marine sediment microbial communities from White Oak River estuary, North Carolina - WOR-2-8_12 (SPAdes) (version 2) | ecosystem: Environmental > Aquatic > Marine > Intertidal zone >...
GAGTCCCGGCCTATTTTGGGCCTGTAGCTCAGCTAGGTAGAGCATCTGGCTTTTAACCAGGTGGCCAAGGGTTCGAATCCCTTCAGGCCCGCCTTCACCTTGAAACCACTAGGAGGAAGGAGTATATAATGGCAAAAACAATTGAAAAAAAACAACTTGATATTCTACAGCATAAACTAGTTCCTAATCATGTAATTCTTTCTGATAAGGAAAAAAAGGATTTCTTAGAAAAACTTAAGATAACACCTGATCAACTACCAAAAATAATCAATACAGATCCAGTAGCAATGTATATAGATGCAAAGCCGGGACAAATTGTAAAAATTATCAGAAAAAGTCATACAGCAAAAGAAGCAGTTGCATACAGACTTGTAGTTGAAAGTAACGAATAATAGGTGTAAAAATGAGAGAACTTATCGATTCTTTTTATAGAGAACGTAGTATAGTTAATCACCAAATTGCATCTTATAATGATTTTCTTGAGCGAAGGTTACAAAGTATAGTTGATAGTACAATTATCGGGCAAGAAGAAGAGATGGAAAGAGGTTATATTTACCCAGAGATAGAAAATTATAAAATAAAATTTGGAAAGATAAATATCGGTAAACCAGAGGTAAAAGAAGCGGATGGTACAGTCAGAAGACTAACTCCAATGGAAGCACGCTTGAGAGATCTAACCTATGAAGCACCAATATTCTTGGAATTTATACCTGTAAAAGATGATGTTGAATATGATCCTGAGGAAGTAAGAATAGGTGAACTCCCAATAATGATAAAATCAAAGGCTTGTAATCTTTCATTACATAATATTGAAGAAAAAAAAGGTCATGAATTATCAAATGAAGAAATAAAAAAAGAACTTCAGCAGATGCAAGAGGATTTTTTAGATCCAGGTGGATATTTTATTAGTAATGGAACTGAAAGAGTTTTAATTACAGTTGAAGACCTTGCACCAAATCGAGTGCTTGTTGAGAGATCAAGTAGATATGGTAGAGATATTGAAGTTGCTAAAGTCTTTTCTCAAAAGGAAGGTTATCGAGCATTGACTGTAGTTGAAAAGAAAAACGATGGAATGCTTATGGTTTCTCTTCCAACAACATATGGTCAAATTCCTCTAATGATACTTCTAAGAGCACTTGGAATGGAAGATGATGAAGAAATTGTTGATGTAATAAGTGTTGATCCAAAGATGGAGCCATATGTTCTTGCAAATATTGAAGAATGTGCCAATGAATATGGGATAACAACAAAGGAAGAAGCAATTGCATATCTTGGAAAGAAATTCGCTGGAGGTCAGGCAAAAGAGTATCGTGTTAAAAGAGTCGAGACCTTAATGGATAAGAATCTTTTACCCCATCTTGGTAATGAATCTGCTGATCGTTTAACAAAAGCTATTTTCATGGCACGTATGGGGATGGCAGTCTTAGAACTTGCTCTTGGCAAAAGAGAGGAAGACGATAAGGATCATTATGCAAATAAACGTTTAAAGCTCGCAGGAGACCTAATGGAGGATTTATTCCGAGTTGCTTTTACTGCACTATGTAAGGACCTTAAATACCAAATAGAAAGAATTCATGCAAAAGGAAAGGAAATAAAAATAAGTTCATCACTCAGGTCTGATGTTTTAAGTCAACGTATACATCATGCATTAGCAACAGGAAATTGGGTGGGAGGAAGAGCAGGAATATCTCAATTACTTGATAGAACAAGTAATCTTGCAGTTCTTAGTCATTTGAGAAGAGTCACTTCACCTTTAACCAGATCACAACCTCATTTTGAAGCTCGAGATTTACACTCAACTCAATGGGGCAGACTTTGTCCAAACGAAACTCCGGAAGGACCCAATTGTGGTCTTGTAAAAAATCTTGCATTAACTGTTGAAATATCTGAAGGATTTTCAGAAAAAGAAGTTGAAAATATACTAAAAGATTTAGGAATAAGAGAAATAACAAAAAAATCAACGGGAGCAAGAGTTTATCTTAATGGAGATTTAATAGGAATGCATCCTAATGGAAAAGAACTTGCTCAAAAACTAAGAGAGAGGCGAAGAAAAGGACTTCTAAACAATGAAGTCAATGTAGCTTACTATGAAGAGGCAAATGATTTAATTGTCAATTGTGACTGTGGTAGATTAAGAAGACCACTTGTAATTGTTGAAAATGGTAAACTGTTGCTAACAAAGAAATATATGAGTGATTTACAAACCGGTAGAAAAAGATGGATAGATCTCATAAATGAAGGCATCGTAGAATACATTGATGCCGAGGAAGAAGAAAACACATTAATTGCTCTAAAAGAAGATGACATTACCTCAGATTACACACATATGGAAATGGATCCAATTTGCATACTAGGGATTGGTGCATCTCTTGTTCCGTATCCAGAACATAATTCTTCTCCAAGAATTACGATGGGTGCTGGAATGGGTAAGCAATCATTAGGTTTCGGAGCAGCAAACTATAGAATTAGACCAGATACAAGAGGACACTTGTTACATTATCCTCAAGCACAAGTTGTTCAAACCCATCCTGTAAAATATATAAAATTTACAGAAAGACCTGCAGGTCAAAATCTAGTTGTTGCGGTTGCATCATATAAAGGATATAATATGGAAGATGCACTTGTTATGAACAAGGCTAGTATCGAAAGGGGTATGGGGCGCAGTAGTTTTTTTAGAACGTATAGTAGCGAAGAAAAAAGATATCCAGGTGGTCAAGAAGATCACTTTGAGGTTCCCGACCCAGATTGTAGGGGAGTAAGAAGTGAGGAAGCATATGTAAATCTTGGCGAGGATGGTCTTATTTCTCCAGAATGTGATGTTAAAAGTTCAGATGTACTAATTGGTAAAACCTCACCACCAAGATTCTTGGAAGAACCAACTGATTTTCTAACACCACAAAAAAGAAGAGAGACTTCTGTAACAGTACAACATGGTGAGGGGGGTACTGTAGACAAAGTGATGCTTTCAGAATCAGTTAATGGTTCAAGAATGGTAAAAATTACGGTTAGGGAAGAACGAATTCCTGAATATGGGGATAAATTTGCATCAAAACATGGACAGAAAGGGGTAATAGGGCTATTGGTAGCTCAAGAAGATATGTTGTTTAACGAACAAGGAATGACTCCTGATCTAATAATCAATCCACATGCAATTCCAAGTAGAATGACCGTTGGACACGTCCTTGAAATGATAGGCGGAAAAGTTGGTGCATTAGAAGGTAGAATTGTTGATGGTACTGCCTTTGGTGGAGAATCAGAAGAAATATTAAGAAAGGCTTTAGAGGAAAACGGTTTCAAACATAATGGTAAAGAATTGCTTTATAATGGTGAAACAGGAAAACCTCTTGAAGTTGATATTTTTGTTGGATGTATTTACTATCAGAAACTTCATCATATGGTTGCAGGAAAAATCCATGCTAGATCAAGAGGACCTGTCCAAATTTTAACAAGACAACCAACTGAAGGTAGAGCAAGAGAGGGAGGCCTAAGATTTGGAGAAATGGAAAGAGATTGCCTGATTGGACATGGCGCTTCAATGGTAATAAAAGATAGACTTCTTGATGAATCAGACTTAACTGTTAAGTATATTTGTAATACTTGCGGTCATGTAGCAATCCATGATAGGCATGGAGCCTTGCGTTGTCCAGTTTGTGGGGATAAAGCAGATATTTACCCAATCGAAATGAGTTATGCATTCAAACTTTTAATTGATGAATTAAAATCATTGGTAATTGCACCAAGAATAAGGTTAGAATCATTAGTATAAAAAAATTGAAGGTTAAAATATGGAAAGAGTAAGAAGTATTACAAAAAAAATAGGTGCTATTTCTTTTTCACTTCTTTCACCAAATGAAATAAGAAAGATGAGTGCTACAAAAGTAATTACTGCTGATACTTATGATGATGATGGATTTCCAATTGCAATGGGTCTTATGGACCCAAGACTTGGTGTTGTAGAACCTGGTTTACGTTGTAAAACATGTGGACTAAGAGTTGGAAAAGACAAATGTCCAGGTCATTTTGGCCATATTGATCTAGCTATGCCTGTTATTCATGTTGGTCTTGTTAAATCTATTCGGGACTGTCTTCGAGCAACATGTAGAGGATGCGGTAAAATTTTACTTACAGAGAAGCAAAGAATAGAATACATGGATGAACTTAAAAAATATAAAAGTGAAGGTAGAGACCCAACCTTTGTATTAAAACAAATAGTCAAAGAGTCTGTTAAATCAGAAAAATGTCCATATTGCAGCAGAGAAGTTGGAAAAATCGAGCTTGACAAACCAACCTCAATAAGAGAAAATGGAAAAAAACTTACACCATCTGAAGTAAGAGAATGGCTTGAAAAAATACCAGACGAAGACCTTCCACTTCTAGATATCGACATCAAATCTGCAAGACCAGAATGGATGGTTTTAACAGTTCTACCTGTTCCACCAGTTACAGTTAGACCATCCGTTACTCTTGAATCTGGTGAAAGATCCGAAGATGATCTCACTCATAAACTTGTAGATGTTATAAGAATTAATCAGAGATTACAAGAAAATCGTGATGCAGGTGCACCACAATTAATTGTTGAAGACCTTTGGGAATTGTTACAATATCATATTACTACTTATCTTGATAATCAAACATCAGGAATTCCGCCGGCTCGTCATAGATCCGGTCGACCTCTTAAAACTCTTGCACAACGATTAAAGGGAAAAGAGGGGCGATTTAGAAGTAATTTATCTGGAAAACGTGTTAACTTTTCAGCTCGAACTGTTATTTCTCCTGATCCAAATCTAAGCATAAATGAAATCGGTGTTCCGATACAAATTGCAAGAGAACTAACAATACCAATAAAAGTAACAACTCATAACATTGACTGGTGTAAAAATATAATTAAAGAACATGTTTCAACTTCAGACGATCCTGATCAATACAATCCTTGTGTAAATTATGTAATTCGTGAAACAGAGGGGATGAAACAGAGAATAAAGATTACTGAAAAAAATGCAGAAGACGTTGCAGAAAAACTTGAAATCGGAAGTATTATAGAAAGACAACTTATGAATGGAGATCTCTCATTATTTAATAGACAACCATCACTTCATCGTATGTCAATGATGGCTCATAGGGTAAAAGTAGTTCCAAATAAGACATTCCGATTTAACTTGAGTGTTTGTCCTCCTTATAACGCAGATTTTGATGGCGATGAGATGAATTTACATCTCCTACAAGGAGAAGAAGCGCAAGCTGAGGCAGAAATACTAATGAAGGTTCAAGAAAACATTTTATCTCCAAGATTTGGAGGAGCAATTATTGGAGGAATTCATGATCATATTTCTGGTTGTTTCCTTCTGACTCATCAAAATAAAAAGATACCTTATGACGATGCTTCACATATATTGTCAGCAATAAAATATGAAGGTAAAAAACCAAATATTATTGAAGAAAATGGAAAACTATACATGAGTGGAAAAGACATATTTAGTACACTCCTTCCTGATGATATGAATCTTGAATACAGAGCTAAGACCTGTCTTAATTGTGAGGTTTGTACCGCACCAAAATGTCCCAATGACGCCCATGTAATAATTAAAAATGGTATTTTAAAACAAGGAACTGTTGACGAAAACAGTATTGGTGCTTTTAAAGGAAAAATACTTGATAGAATTATTAGAGATCATGGAATGAATGCAGGTAGAGAGTTTATTGACAATGTTACAAGGATGGGAATAAACACAATTACATTATTTGGATTTACCACAAGTATTGATGATGAAGATATACCTGAAGAAGCGAAAAGACAGATTCAAGAAGGACTTGAAAAAGCTATGAATAAAATCAGAAGTCTTGTGAAGGCTTATGAGAAAAATGAACTGGAATCTCTTCCTGGAAGAAGTCTTGAGGAAACCTTAGAAATGGAGATAATGAGAGTTACTGGTAGAGCAAGAGATATGGCAGGTGAAATTGCAGGTAAACACCTTGGATTAAATAACAGTGCCGTAATTATGGCAAAATCTGGTGCTCGTGGTTCAATGCTTAACCTTTCACAAATGTCAGGGTGTGTTGGTCAACAAGCAGTAAGAGGTGAAAGAATTCATAGGGGTTATCAATATAGAACTCTACCACACTTTAAAAAAGGAGATCTTGGTGCAAGAGCAAAAGGGTTTGTTGCCTCATGTTATAAAACAGGACTTACTCCAACAGAATATTTCTTCCATTCAATGGGTGGTCGTGAAGGTCTTGTTGACACTGCAGTTCGTACTTCAAGATCTGGCTATATGCAAAGGCGACTAATCAATGCTTTAGAAGATGTTAAAGTGGAAAATGACGGAACAGTAAGACACTCTGGTGGTCAGATTATCCAATTTATTTATGGAGAAGATGGAATAGACCCTGCAAGAAGTAGTAGTGGAAATGCAGTTGATGTAAATCGAATAATAACTGATATTAAAGAGGAGATTTAATGGCTAAAAAACAAACAAAAAAACAAGTTAAAGATAAACCAAAGACAAAAAAGGTTAATTTAAAAGATACTAAAATAAAAAAACCAGTGAAAAAAGAAAAATTGACAATAAAAAAGACCAAAGAATCTCCAAAAAAAACACCTAAAAAAAAGACCCTATCTAAAGACAAAATAGAAAAAATTAAGAAGGTTGAAGAAAAAATAATAGAAGATATAGAAGTAAAAGAAGAAAAGTTAGAAGCAAAAAAAGTAAAGAAGGTTCCAAAACCACCAAAACCTGTAGAGGAACCCCCTGAACATAAGAAAATCAGGTTAGAAATAAATAAGATTTTAGATGGTAGATTTCTACCAATTGCAATAATTGATGATATTATTTTAAAAGTTTCAACAGAGAAGAAACTTCAAAGTAAATTAAAAAAGATTATATCTAAAGCTCTTGAGGAATATGATAAAAACAAAGTTGATCCTTCTGAAGCCTGTGGAATTGTTGGAGCTCAAAGTATTGGAGAACCAGGCACTCAGATGACAATGAGGACATTTCACTATGCAGGTGTTGCTGAAATTAATGTTACTTTAGGACTTCCTCGTCTAATTGAAATTGTAGATGCTAGATCAATTCCCTCCACACCCATGATGAATATTTATCTTCGAGATGAATACAGACTTAATTCTGATCTGGCAAAAGAAGTAGCAAATCAAATAGAGATAACTCGTTTAAACAGTATTGCAGATATTGAAACTGATCTAACAAATTTAATAATTAATGTTAAACCAAATATGAAAACCTTGAAAAATAAAAATATTTCAATAAAGGAATTGGGGGAAATAATTAAGAAAATAAGAGGAATAGATGCAAAAATTGAAAAGGATAGCATTAAGATATCATTAGATGACCCCAGTTATAAGAAACTCTTGGATGTAAATGAAACCTTGAAGGACCTAAAGGTGAAAGGAATAGATGGTATTAAGAGAATTATTATAAGAAATGAACCAAATGAGGGATACGTAATTTATAGTGAAGGAAGCAATCTTGAGAAGGTATTGCAAGTGGAAGGAGTAGATCCCTATAGAACAACAACAAATGATATTCAAGCAGTAGGGCGAACACTTGGAATTGAAGCTGCCAGAAATATGATTATACAAGAGGCTTACAATACATTATCAGAACAAGGTTTAATTGTTGATTTAAGACACATTATGCTTGTATCAGATGTAATGACTGCCGATGGCACCATTAGGGCTATTGGTAGACACGGTGTAAGTAAAGAAAAGGAATCTGTGCTTTCTCGTGCTGCTTTTGAGATTACAGTTTCTCATTTATTACAAGCTGCAAGAAGAGGTGAAACCGATAAACTTGGAGGTGTTGCAGAAAATATTATCGTAGGACAACCCGTAAACCTCGGAACTGGAGCAGTCGAACTGGTTATGAAAAGAGGAAAAAAGAAGGAATAAGAAAATGGTAGATATAGATAAAATTTTAAAAACCACTATAAAGAAAGGAACAGTAAAAATAGGTACTAAAGAAACCAAAGCATCCATTAACGATGGAACTGCAAAACTTATTGTAATGGCAAAGAATTATCCCAATACAATCGAATTTGATAAACTTGCTAAAAAGAAAAATATTCCAGTTTATAACTTTACATCAAATGCAATTGAACTTGGTACTACTTGTGGAAAGTCATTTGCAGTATCTGTCTTTGCAGTACTTAATGATGGTGGATCAAATATACTTAACCATATTAAGAAAAGGTAGTTGAAAATGTCTGACATAATGCTCTCAAATGAAGAAATGCAGTATATAAATATGGCAAGTAATGTAACAAAGACTCATATCCTTGATTGTTTAAGTATCGATGATAGAATCATTTTTATTGTAAAAAAAGGACAACTTGGTGCAGCAATTGGAATCAAAGCAAAAAATCTTGAAAAGTTAAGATCCCTATTTAAAAAGACAATAAAATTTGTTGAATTTGACGGTGATAAGGAGAAATTTATAATTAATCTATTTAAACCTTATAAAATAAATAATGTCACGTTAGAAGGAGATAATGATTCAACTGTTGTAAAGGTTGATGTTGATGTCAGTGATAAATCAAAGATTATAGGTAAAGGCGGTAGAAACATAGAAATAATTCGTAACCTAGCTAGAAGACATCATTCAATTAAGGATGTTCAAATCAAGTAGAATTACAATTTTAATCATAATAGTTTTTAAATAGAGCCTATATTCTGGAGTGGGGAGAACTTCTGAGAATAAAAGACCATCCTATAATTGATTTCAAAGATAAGAAGAAAATCTCTTTTTATTATAATAATAAGAAGTTATCTGGATTAAAAGGTGATACCATTGCATCAGCTTTACATGTTAATGGTGTAACAACTCTTTCACATAGCTTGAGATACTATAGACCACGAGGATTTTTTTGTGGTATTGGAAAATGTTCATCCTGTTTTATGACAGTTGAAAATATCCCTAATGTTAGAACTTGTATAACTCCACTTGAAGAAGATATTAAAGTTTATGAACAAGACAGAGTTGGTGAAATCCCTGATAAAAAATTTTTTAATAAAAATCGAAAGAAAATTGACGAGGATGTTGTAATTGTTGGTAGTGGACCTGCAGGTTTGATGGCAGCAATCACTGCTGCAAAACAAGAAGTTCCTTCTATCTTATTAGTAGATGAAAATCATTTATTTGGTGGTCAACTGATTAAACAATCTCATAAATTTTTTGGATCCGAAGAAGAAAAGGCAGGAACGAGAGGAATAGATCTTGCAATTGAACTTATGGAGCAGGTTAATTCTTTTAAAAATATAAAATCCATGCTTGAAACAACAATAATAGGTTGTTACAATGGAAAGAATAATCATAAATTAATCGCTGTTAAAAGATTAACAAAAGGCGATCAACTATATGAGATAAATTGTAAAAGTGTGATTTTTGCATGTGGTGCAATGGAAAATATGCTTGCCTTTCCAGGTAACGATTTACCAGGGGTGTACGGTGCAGGGGGCGTACAAACTCTTATGAATGTATATGGTGTAAAACCAGGTAAAGAGGTTTTAATGATTGGTGCCGGAAACGTTGGACTTATTGTATCTTATCAACTTCTCCAGGCTGGTGTCAGTGTTAATAGAGTAGTTGAAATTTTACCAAAAATTGGTGGTTATAACGTTCATGCTGCAAAGTTGAGAAGATGTGGTGTTCCAATATTTACCTCCCATTCGATCAAGGAGGTTTATGGTAAAGGTAAAGTTGAAGGTGCAACTGTTGTAGCAGTTAATAATTCTTTTAAAGAAATACCTGGAACAGAAGAAAATGTTACTTGTGATACCGTCTGTATAGCAGTTGGTCTTACACCTTCAATTCGTTTACTTGAACAAATTGGTGCAAAGACAGAGTATATTGCTGAAGCTGGAGGTCATGTTGCAATTCATGATTCATCTATGCAGACAACTGTAAAAGGAGTTTTTGTTGCAGGAGATTCATCTGGAATCGAAGAGGCATCTACAGCAATGATAGAAGGACAACTTGCTGGGATTTCAGCTGCCTTATTATTAGGATATGATAAAGAAGCAGGCAAGTTAAAGAAAAAATTCAGAAAAGCACTTGATGGCTTTCGCTCTGGTCCTTTTGGTTTAAAACCAAAGACTTGTAAAGAAAAAATTGCTTGTTGCTGGGATGGAGGGATAAACTATTAAGAATTACGAAAAAACTGGTATTCTATCTTTAAAAGATTTAACACTTCCAACTGATAAACAATTAAAAAGAGGAGTTGCAATAATTGAATGCGTACAAGAAATACCATGTGACCCATGTGTAGCAGTTTGTCCAGTTAGTGCAATTTCTATGAAAGATATCAATGATACACCAAAGATTGATTATAATAAATGTACTGGTTGTAAAAGATGTGTTGGAATATGCCCTGGCTTAGCAATTTTTGTTATAAAATTTAAGGATAAAAAAGCATTGATTACCCTTCCTTACGAATTGTTACCCATTCCAAAAGTTGAAGATATTGTTATAGCTCTGGATAGAGAAGGTAAACCTAGAGGTAAAGCAAAAGTTATAAAGGTTAATATTAGCAATAAAACAAATGTTGTAACAATTGAGGTTGAAAGAAATTTAGCAATGGAGGTAAGAAACATAAAACTGGATTGATAGATAATGAGTGATAAAGTATTTATTTGTCGATGTGAGGATTTAACTCAAGAAGAAATCGAACAAGCAATAGATGAAGGTTTTACTACTTTAGAAGAATTAAAATGTAGACTGCGTCTTGGTATGGGACCATGCCAGGGTAGAAGTTGTCTGTCTCTTGCAAGACGTATTTTATGTAAGAAAACAAACAAATCAACAGAAGAAATAAAATTACCACCTTCACGGCCTCCTGAAGTACCTGTATCTCTTGGAACACTTGCAAGTGATTAGTTATGAATGAAATTGAAAAAAAAGCAGATATTATAATAATTGGTGGGGGAGTTAATGGTTGTTCTCTTGCTTATCAACTTGCTAAAAAAGGAAAAAAGGTAGTTCTATGTGAAAGAAATTATATATGCTCTGGTGCAACAGGACGTTGTGGTGCAGGGATTAGACAACAATGGTCAACTAGAGAAAATACTGAACTATCAATAAAAAGTATAAAAATTTTTGAAAAACTAGAAAAAGAACTTGGTCAAGATATAGGCTTAAGACAAGGTGGATATCTTATAATTGTTCATAATAATAAAGACATGATTCAAGCAGAAACAAATGTTAAAATGCAAAAAGAGTTAGGTTTAGATGTATCTATCTTAACTCCTAATGAAATCCTTGATGTTGTTTCTATTTTAGATATTGAAGGAATGAAAGCAATAGGTGCAACCTTTTGTCCAACAGACGGTCACGTTGATCCATTCAAAACAACTCATGCGTATGCAAAAGCAGCAGAAAGACAAGGTGCAAAACTCTATAAATTTACAAATGTAACAGATATAAAAACAAAGAATAAAAGAATTGATTGTGTTGTAACAAACAGAGGTAAAATAAAAACAAATATAGTAATAAATGCAGCAGGTGCATGGTCAAAACAAATAGCTGAAAAATTAAATATCAAACTTCCAAATAAACCTTTTAGAAAAGAAATACTTGTAACCGAACGAGTGAAACCTGTATTTAAAGCAATGGTAATTTCATTTAAAGATGGAATATATTTTAGCCAACAAGACGAAGGACAAATACTAGGAGGCATTCCAATTCCAAATGAAATATCAGGATATTTAACTAATCCGACCTTTGATTTTCTAAATCATATGTCAAAAACTTTGACTCGTTATTCTCCTAAACTAAAATATGTAAATGTAATTAGACAATGGACAGGATATTATGATGTGACACCTGATGCAAGACCAATTCTAGGAGAAGTTGATGAAATAAAGGGTTTTATTCAATGTAATGGTTTCAGCGGACATGGTTTCATGCTTTCACCAATGGTTACAAAGATACTTACTGATTATATTACTGATGGAAAGAGTTCAGATATTCTTGAGAAACTTCTTATAAAACGCTTTAAAGATAAGGAAATCACCCATGAAACCTCGGTTGTAGGTTGAAAAATACATTAATTAACTCTTTTTTTGAATAAATACTTAAAATTCTTTATCCCATCTGTAAAACTTTGTAATTTTACATCTCCTTCACGAGCATAAAGAGCCGAAGGAATTTCCTTTGTTTTAATATTTTTATTTGAAAACATCTCAATTTTTATTTCCTCAGAAAATGGCATACCGTCGTTAAAGTCTTCAAGAGGTTGAATTTTTTTAAGAGCTTCTTTCCTAAATATCCACATACCAGATTGAGAATCTCTTAAGTTTATTAAAAATAAAACCTTCAAAGCAAGAGCAAGTATTAGGTTTCCAAAATAATGCTTAATTGACATAGATCCATGTTTTAGTTCAGAAAATCTATCTGTTGTGATAAAATCCAGGTTTTCATCAATAAGTTCTTGAATATATAGATGGATTCTATCAAATGGATAAGTAGCGTCTGCATCACCAGTAACAATTATATCACCTGTTGCTTTTGAAATACCTGTTTTATAGGCTCTACCATATCCTTTTCTTTTTTCAATTATTATTTTTGCACCTTTACTTTTAGCAATTTCCCTAGTTTTATCCTTTGATTCCCCATCAACAATTATAATTTCAAGGTTCCAATTGTTCTTTTTAAAAGAATCAGTTTTTATTGAGTCGATTGTTTTTCCAACACCTTTTTCCTCATTTAGAGTTGGAAGAATCACATTTACATTAATAATTTAAATCACTCCGATAGAAGAACGTAATAAAATTAAGGATAAAAAGGTTTCAAAAAAATAAATAAAATAAAAAATTAAAAAAAAAAGATTAGAGAGGGATTATTCCCTCTTATTTTCGTCTGCGTCTTAGTAGTATTAAAGCAACACCAAGTGCAATTATTAGTGTTAGTAGTTCAAATCCTGGACTTCCTTGTACAATCTTTATTGTTAAGGTAGCAGTTAAGTAATTTGGAAATGTTGCACTAATTGTATAATCACCTATTTTATCTGGCATTGTTAAACTTATTTTTCCATCTCCACCAGATGTATAAGTTTTTCCATTGAATGTTATTATTGCACCAGCAAGTGGAGATCCTTTTGCTATAATTGTAAAGGTGTATTTCTTACCTTGTTCTATTTTACCTGAGGGACCTACTATTGTGATATCCCATTTGTTAATGACAGTTATACTCTTTGTTGCGGTTATGTATCCTACCTTTGAGGCAGAAATTTCATAAATTGCTGAATCTACTCCAGGGTCTGGTACTGTAAATGTAACTTTTCCATCAGTTCCTGTCTTAGCTGATTCAATACCAAAAGTTACATCAACATCTTTTACTGCTGATTCTCCTGATGTTATTGTTATTGTCAATGTTTCTGCTTCGTATATAGGTGATTTTGATACACCGATCTTAAGTGCTCGTAATGCTGTTATTGTTAGGTAAGTTGAAGTTATTACATCATTGGTCCATTGAAGGATACCTTGATTATCATAACTTACATTTCTTACTATGGTTACATTTGCTTTTCCACTCGATTGTGGCTCAAGGCTAAATATTACGTTACCGTCATCATCTGTTTCTGCTGGTTCTGGTTGTGTAATTGTTTTACCCCATAATGATAGGTTTAAGTATGGTATTGGGGTAATTTTATCTGCCTTATAAGCCCATATTTCTACAGTATTTGGTTGATTAATATATATCGTATCAGGTTCAATTACAAAGTATGGGAAGTCTATATTAAATTGTCCAAGGGTTTCGTTTCCAATCTTCTTAACCCACGGAGCCTCAAAGGTGATGTTTACTGTTCCTTCTTTATCTCCTACTGCAGTAATCTTAAATTCTCCAGCGCCATCTGAATCAAGGCTAACACTTCCCTTGTTTAATGTTGTTCCACCAGCATCAGTATTTAAATATGCTGTAGTTCCATCTGGTATTGGATATCCGTTTGCATCTACACCACTGAATGTTACAGTTATATTTTTTGCATCTATTCCAGCTGTTGCTTGTCCAGGACTAAATGTAAATGTTGCTGGTTCACTTATCAAATTAACTGTTCCATCATGTTCATTTTCTCCTGTGTTGTTCTTTGCCGTAATCTTTAAGGTTCCTGGGTACCAAATTATTTGATCAACTAGAGTCCATTGATCTCCATCTTCACCAAATGTTAGAGTTTGTTTTAACTTATCGTCTTCATTATATAATTTTCCTATTACAGTATCAATATCCTCAATAATTTCTCCATCTGGTCCAGTCACTTCAAGTGTTATACTTTGTTCTATACCTACAGTTAATGTTTGGTTTGCGATATCAGGGGTTATAATAGATAGATTTAAATCGTGTACTGGTGCAATTTCAACGATATCATACATATAATACCCACCAGCTTTTGCTACACAAACAATGAAACCAATTTCATCTAAGTAGTCTTCATCAGGATTGAATTCAAATTCCCCATTAGCACCATTTCCTGCTGTACCATCTCCTGTTGTATAATTTACATTTGATATAGCAACCCAGTTTTCATCAAATAATGTTAAAACAACTTGTGCATATGCACCATTGGTTACAGTTAATGTTATAGATTCTTGGGATTCAACTTCTATTTCTAAATCATCACCAACTGATGAAGTTACTGATCCTAGTAGACCTTTAATTGTAAAGTCTTTACTTGCTGTTTCATTATCTGTTTCATTTGTTGCAACTATAGTAAGTGTTCCTGCTGTTTTTGGTGAAATTGTAACATTGTACCAACCATCTCCTTTATCATTTAAGTATTTGTTCTCTGCAGCGGTATCGCTTTCGTTTATTAATATATCTAGTCCACAACCTGTTATTTCTAGTGTTGCATTCATTGCATCATCTTGGGAGTCCCCATATATTTTTATAATAAAGTAATCTGAGCCATTTTGCCATTTTGCATTAGACCCATAAGCTGTAATTTCAGTTACTTGAACCTCCTCTACCATTGTACCATCTATTACTAGATTCATTCCAGCGGGTGATACGACTGGTAATGTTGTATGTCCAGTTATATTTGCTAATAAGTCCATATTTGAATATCTATTACTATAAGTTCCAGTTTCTCCAGTAAGAGGACCTTCTTTTGCAATTGATGTAAGATTACCTGGCCAGCTAGCCCATACTTGTGCTGAGCCTGTTTCATTAAAACGCCATTCAAATTCATACCAAGCTTTTTGGTCATTTGTTCTTGTTATATTAGTTGAATCGGCAACCATTACAATATCATTATCATCATATTCTACACCAGCATACCAGCTTTTTAATCCAGTTACATGTATATACATATTTTTAAATTCATCTTCTTTCATCCATGATGCATTTGCAACAGAAACATTTATTGTTTGTACAAAACCAGATATTATATCTGTACTTGTTGCTATTGCAACAGCTGCTGTATCTTTCGTATCTACTTCAAATGATCCATAAGATAAAAAGTCATCAATATCTAATGTATCGCTTTCATTAATCCTATATGTACCTCCTGTCTCTTGGGTACCAACATACCATGTTCCAGCACTACCATAATTTGATTTACCAGGTCCAGAACCAGTTTGCACTGAAAACGAATATCTTCCACTAGACATTGTAGTTCCAGATTGTATAGGATAATATCCTCCATCTATTGGAGTATAAAGATAAACTGGATAATTAGGAACTGCATTACCTTGTCCATCATAAATAAATCCATCAGCGTTTATGGTATCTCCCCAAGTAGCAGTTGTTGGCAGTGTTGTTGTAACATCCAGTTTAACTGGTAATGTAGCATTTGAATAACTATTTGTGGAATCCTCATTAGTAACATTCACCCACATATAATACTCATAGTTTCCACTATCATCAAATATAGTCTGTTGTCTGCTGATATCAAAATCTGTTTTTCCAGTTGTTACACCTGTTTTTGCATATGCAGGACCAATCAAAGGGCCATCAGGTTGACATACTGAAATACTGAGAGTCTCATCATTTAATAGAACATATCCAGAACCTGTCCAGTTGTAAACGTATACCCAGAAATAATTATATGTTGTATTATAAATGATATTATCTATAAATGCACCATCATGATAATATCTAACATCATATAGATTAGATATTAATATTGAAGTGTTAGTACCTGCGATTTGCCAAGTTCCTGACTTGTCAAAAAGACTGATATTCCATGTGCCTAAAGGATTAGCTCCAATCTTTGACCAACCAGGAACACGAACAGTTAGCATAAGATTTCCATAGCTATCTGATTTAGTATTTCCATCAATTTTCAGACTAGCCCATGAAGATCCTGTCCAAACCTTAACATAATATTTCTCAGAAGCGTTAAGGCTGCCATCAACCACTTTAATAGTAATCGCTTCACCACAAGTCAAACCTAATGGATTACCACCAACTGTTCTGCTACCATCATCAGATATATCAATAGTTGTAGCACCAGCATTTCCAATTATTTTAAAATTTGTTACCTGATTTATGACTACCATAGTAGAGAAAAGTAATGCAAATACAACTATTGTAGTCAATATTTTCTTACCTATCATCTCTTTTTCCTCCTAAGATTATATAATATTTTCTTAGTACAAGATCCAGTTTTTGACAGAATTAGTTCACACCGCGAACTAATTAGAAAGTCCATAAAGCTATCTAATAAATGTATGAACTTTCAGCATCCGTGTCCTCACCGGACCCTCTTTTCACCCTTAATAATTACCTTCTTTATAAAAGTTGCGTTTTTCCTTATCTTACATACAGGTTTATAAGAACATGTACCTGATAAATTACCTGCATATAATTTCAAATTTTATCAATTATATAACCAATATTTGATAAAAATTTTTTTATATTTTTTCAAATATTATCTATCTTGTGGTGTGTTTACTTCTTCAATTATCTTCATTCCAGCAGAAACTCCATCAATTGAATGAATTACTGCACCACATTCAGACAATTCCTTTTTTACAATCGAATAATTTATATTTTTACCTTCAATAGTAATTTTGATACTATCTGTTTCTGCATCAACTTCTTCAAGAGATATATTAACACCTGTAATTCCTTCTAATCCACCTAGTCTTTCAGCTATCTCAATAATTGAAGGAGAGTGAGGTTTTAATACATCAAGAATTATTCTTTTTATTTCGGTCAAATTTATCTCCAGACGGCTATCTAAATGCAATTAATAAATTTTTTTATTATCATTTTGTAATTTTTGATAAAAGAATATTGCAATTATTCAATATAACCTTAAACAATAAATATAGCTATGTTTATTTGGGCTTTGCAATCCCGCCTTAGCCCAGTCTGGTTAGAGCGGCCGGCTGTAGACCCTATGGCCGTTACCGGCAGGTCCCCGGTTCAAATCCGGGAGGCGGGATTTATATAATTTTTATTCTTTACAATAATAGATTAAATGGTCTTTGGTTGATTATGAAAGAAATTGGATTAAAAGTACATAAGAAACAAGCTGAAATTATACGTAAAAATCTAATTGAAAATAATTTATTGATAAAAGACCTGAAAATAAGAAGAGATGAAGAATTTGTATATTTTCCAGTAAAAAATCTACCAAGGGATTTAAAATATAATAATTCAATTAGAATTGAATTTGAAAAAATCAGAAAAAAACCTACATCATATAAAGAAATAGCATTAATTCCAAAAAGTCTTAAGAAAAAATTACCAACCTCCTATGACATAATAGGAAATATTATTGTTATAAAGATTCCAAAAGATTTGATAAAATATAAAAATAAAATTGGAGAAGCTTTACTAAAAACAAATAACAACATTCAAACTGTCTGCTATACAACCTCTATAACTGGTGAATTGAGAACACTGAATCCAGAAATTATATCTGGTGAGAAGAGTACTGTAACTATACATAAGGAATATGATTTAAAATTTTTTTTAGATGTTGGAAAAACATATTTTTCACCTAGACTTGCGGAAGAAAGAAGAAGAATAGCAAATCTAGTAAAATCAGGTGAAACTATAATTGACATGTTTGCTGGAGTTGCGCCTTTTTCAATTATGATAGCAAAATATGCAAAACCTAAAATAATTTATGCAGTTGATAAAAACAAGTATGCGATAATTTATGCATTAAAAAATGTAAAATTAAACAATGTAATTGATAAAATCGAAATAATTCAAGAGGACTCTAAAAATATTTGTAAAATTATTGATAAAAAAAAGGTCAATGTTAATAGAATAATTATGAATTTACCTTTTTCTGCTCATAAGTTTTTTTCTTATGCTTTGAAATTAATATCCAAAGAATGTGTAATCCATTATTATGCAATTATTGATGAACTTAAAATCGATGATAGAATAAAAGAACTAGAAAAAATTGCCAGAAAAAATAAAATTTTAATAACTAATCACAAAATTAGAAAAATAAAAACTTATTCACCTAGAGAATTTTATATAGGAATTGATATTACGGCTAAGAAAAAAGATGCCGATGTAGCTTAGCCCGGTTGAGCGGCTGACTTGTAATCAGCAGGTCGAGGGTTCGAATCCCTCCATCGGCTTATTTTACATTTTTTCTCAACTAAAAAAATTTTTTTATAAAAATTAGGGGGGTTTAATAAATAGTTTAAATCCATTTTACAAAAATTCTAATTACTTTAAGGTTTTTTCCATCCATATAATATCAAAAAGTTTGTTTTTCTTCCTTCCAATATTATGAAATCTACCGCATTCAATAAACCCATTTTTTTTATGAAACTCAATACTTTGAATATTTTCTGATGAGATATTTGCCAACAACTTGTTGATACCAATTTTTTTTGCTTCTTCCTCTAATTTTTTTAATGCTTCTTTTCCAATACCTTTTCCTGTTTCATTTTTTTCTAAAAAGTAAGTAATCTCAGCTGTTTTTCTGAATACTGGAAATGGATTATACGCACGTAAAAAACAAAAACCTAATACTTTTTGTTTATCTTTATTTTTTATAATGAAAGCAGGGTATCCTTTTGTCATTTTTAAAAATCTATTATAAAATTCATAAGGAAGTTTCATTTCTGGATAAGCAGCATAACTATTTTCAACATAATAGTTAAAAATATCCATAACTTCTTTTGAATATTCTTTTGTCATTTTTTCAAATATAAGATTCATCAATATTTTCATCCCAATAATCAATAACTATGGTTATTATTTTATAATAGGTAGATTAACTTATAAATTTAGTATTTTAGTTAATCCACTATTAACTTTATAATTTGCTTTTTTTCTTAACAAACATAGTAAAAGCAAAAGCAATTACTAATAAAAATATTTCAAAACCAGGTGACCCACCAGAGTCTCTCGCTTTAATTTTAATTATTCCAGTTGCAATATCTGTGTATTCTCCATCAGAAACAGTTAATGTTACCAGATAATTACCACGTGATTTATAGCTATAAATAGGTGAAGGCTCAATAGAGGTTTGACCGTTTCCAAATTCCCAAAAATAAGTTAAATTATCCCAATCTGGATCATATGTATCACTACTATCAAAAAATATTTTATCTTTGGTTTTTGCTGTTTCTACAAAGCTCATTTTTGCAACAGGCGGATCGTTTTCCTGCGTTCCAACTGATACAAAAGTATTAACTGATGCACTACTACCATCATTATCAATTATTGTTAAAGTAACTTGATATTCCATTGGGATTTCATATATATGTGTAGGATTTTCTTCAAGAATTTCACTTGAACCATCACCAAAATTCCATCTGTAAAAAGCAATCGTTCCATCAGGGTCATAACTTCCGGATGAATCAAATTGTACTAAATCTCCTGACTGAATAAAATAAGGCCCATTTGCAATTGCAATTGGTGGATCATTATCTGGAGGTGTTTTACGAGTTGTGAAAATGAAAGGATCAGATTTGTTTTGTAATAATCCATCATCTACAACAACGTACCACGTAAAAACTGTGTTATATGCTAGATAAAACAAACATTGCACCTCTGAATCATTTAGCACGTATTTAACAGGATTTTGACTGTTACTTTCAATAAGTGTATCATCATCTGCTCGATAAAAATATACTGTGAGTTTTTCACTATCAGGATCTGTCACATGAATTTTTAAAGTAATAGCCAGACCAACACCATCTTCAAAATCTTCAGGGCTAGGTGTATCTGGTTTATTTGGAGGTTTTAAAAAATAACCAAGTGGATATTTATCAACCAAACCATTTTTTTCGTAATATCCATCTCCAATTTTATTTAAATCCTTATCAATATAATTATAATCAGACCAATAATTTCCCCTTGATTCATAATACCACTGATTATTTCCAAGATCTTGTGCGGATTTTCCATTTTTTATGAACTTATTTAAATAAAGCTTATTTGAATTTGTACCAATTTGAGCATAAATACCTGAAGCTGTCTGCTTTTTTAAGGTATTATTGTAAATAAGATTGTTATTACCATAAACTAAAATTCCTCTAGTGTTATTTTCAAATGTGTTATTACGTATGATACAATTTGATGAAATTAAATAAATACCATCACTTGTACTATCTCTAATTTTGTTATTATTAATTATGCTATTAGCACTATTTGATAAATATATAGAATAAAATGTAGATCTAATAACTTTATTATTTGTAATGTTTATATTATTTGAATTTTGTACGTATATCCCTGCATCACCTGATGTAATATTATTTCCATAAAGCCTATTAGTTCCAGTTGAATATTCTAATAATATTCCATATTCTGAGCAATTTGTTATTTCATTATTTACTACATCATTATTTGAAGATGAAGAAAGATACACTCCAATTTTTGTATTATTTATTTCATTTGAACTAATCAAATTATCAGTTGATTTTGGATTTACATATATACCATAACTTGTAGTATTTTCAATATTATTATTATTAATTCTATTATTATCTGACTTTAAATGAATAAGTGCACCAATTGGTGAAGTAGTTGTATAGTCACTATCACTAACTGTAACGTACTCTAAAGTTACTTCATCTGCGGTAATTTCAATTACATATCTATAATCATATCTATAATCAATTATAGTTTCGACTTCGTCAATACTTCCAATAATTTTTAATTGTTTATTTATAAGTAGTTTTTCTTGATAGTAACCTCCAAAGATATAAATTGTATCGCCATTACTTGCTGAATCTATTGCTTCTTGAATAGATTTATAGGGTTTTTCAGCAGTACCTAAGCTAAGTCCAAAATAAGATTCATTTACGTAAATATCTTTACCTTCAGCTTTACAATAATCAGAATATACTGGTAATATTGCTATAAGAGTAAATAAAGTCAATAGCATTATCTTTAGAAATTTAAATTTAGCCATCCGCATCATCTCCTAATCAAAAGGATAAATCAGATAGCATGATTTATAATTTTCTCAAGTTTTGTTTAAAAATTCAATATAAATGAGTATTATTATTAATGAAAGTGCAATTATATCTTTTTTATGAAAGTTTGCATCGGGGGAACTTTTGATAAATTACATAAAGGTCATAAAATTTTATTAAAAAAAGCATTTGAATTAGCAGGTGAAACTGGTATAGTTTTTATTGGCCTTGCTACCGATGACTTAACCAGAAATAAAAAAGATGTTAAACCATTAATTGATAGATTAAAAATTTTAAAACAATACCTTTCTAAGGAAGAAATTGACAAACAAGCAGTAATTGTACCAATTACAAATAAATATGGTCTAACCTTAAAAGAAGATTTTGATGCGATAGTAATTTCTCCAGAAACAGAAAAAAATGCAATGGAAATTAATAAAAAACGTGTGTTAAATGGGAAAAAACCATTAAAAATTATTAGAGTTGACTTTGTTTTAGCCGAAGATGGTAAACCGATAAGCTCGACTAGGATAAATAATAAAGAAATCGATGAAAATGGAAACCTACTTCAAAGAGATTAATTTAATAAAGGGGATTTTATTACATCGGTAAAAAAGGGTGATTATAAGTGGCATATTTAATCTTTGAAGTAAAATCAGATGAAATTGGTAAAATAAACAAATTTATCAAAGATGACCTTATCAGTAGACAAAGTATACTTACTAGAGATTCTACTTCTTTAAATTTAAAAGGAAATTTTTCTTATGTAAAAATTGAAGGAAGCGAAACAGGTCTAAAAAGAGCAAAAGAGCTTGCTAAAGAGCTTGAACTAAAAAAACTTGATGAAAAAAAGGCAAAAGATATCAATACAAAAATGCAAGAACAAGAGGACTCTGCTGCTTCTGGCATGGGCATGATTTTTGATTAAAGCTTCCAGAATTTATTCATCTCGTTTTTAATTTCTTTTATTACATTATTTACATTTTCTTCTTCATTTGCCGTATCCTTAAAATCAACCTCTTTACCAACCATTTGTCCTAGCTGAGAAACAATACATTTTCCAATCCAACTAAGATTATATCCACCTTCTAAGGTACAAACTATTTTTGGTTGGATTTTTTGAAATTTTTCAATAATTTTTCCATAAAATTGAGATGTTAATCTTAATCCCCCTAGAGGGTCTAAATAATGAGAATCATAGCCTGAAGAAAAAATTATCAAATCTGGTTTAAATTGTTTTGAAATTGGTAAAAAAATCTCATCTAAAGTCTTTGATATTGCATTATTTCCATTACCATGTGATACTGGCACATTTACTGTAAAACCCATTCCTTCACCCATACCTATTTCACTAGTATCACCGGTTCCAGGATAATGTGGTGACAAATGAAACGATTGATACATCACATCACTTCTTTCATAAAATATATCTTGTGTTCCATTTCCATGATGAACGTCGAAATCAAAAATCAATATCTTTTTACCTTTTTTAGTAAGTTCATTTGCAGATATTGCAGCATTATTGAAAAGACAGAATCCCATTGATCTATTTTTTGTTGCATGATGACCAGGTGGCCTTATTAGTGCAAAGGCATTATCAGCAATTCCATTTATTACATTATTACTTAACTTTAAAAGTCCTCCTGCTGCAAGTCTTGCTATGTCATAATCTGATTTACAAACATAAGTATCCATATCCACCCAAGATTCGTATTCATTGCTCATCTCTTTTATTTGTTCAATCATTCTTTCAGAATGAACATCATATAAAAGTTTTTCAGGTAAAATTTCAGGCTTTAATAATTCAATATCACTGTAAAATTTGGATTTTTTTATTTCTTCAATTATTACATTTAGTCTTTCAGCATTTTCTGGATGACCTATGCTATTGTGTTTACTAAATTCTTCTGAAAAAACAATTTGAGTTGACATAAAAATCAATAACAGAAAATAATGCACTTACATATAAATCATAACATTTAATTTAAGTAGATGAACTATATTGATGATTAAAAAAATTTGTAAGATGTGAACAAATTGTTAATTGGCATATCACCAGATTATCTTTATTTACATGAAAAAATTCCAAAATTAATTTCAGAATTACATAAACCTTATTTTTTAGTTTTTTGTCCTGATGATAGAAATATTAATTCTGCAAGAAAAGATCTTATAACAAAATGGGAAAATAGTAAAAATTCAGATGATAATATCTCTAAAATTAAAGAGATAGGTGAAGTTGAAACATACAAAAGCTTTTGGGATTTCGGAAAAGAAATAGATATTTTCAAGGTTTATACTAAAAAATCATATTTTGTACCGGATTTAAGTGATTACTTATTTTTCAATCATGGTTTATACACAGCAGAGCATGATATTCCATATCAACAGAGGGCATTGGTTGATCTTGCAGCTACAGGCAAACATTGGCTTTTTGATTCTAATGGAAATAAAAAGAGATTAAAAGTTTTAGTTTATGATATTGAAACCTCAGAATTTGAAAAAGGAAAAGTAAATATCCCAATTGATATTATTGGTTTTTCAAACTTTGATATTGAGTTTGAATCCTATAAATACCTTGATAAAGAAGAGTTTAGTTTCGATATTTTAGATTGCCCATCAGATTGGAAAGGTATTAATGTTAATCAGTTAGTCTCAAGAAATCTTGATGAAGAAATTGAAAATCTTTTGAATTTTTGTGGTATTGTTTCAAGTCACGATATAATATCAGGTCATAACATCATAGGTTTTGATAATTTTCAAATACATAACAGGATAAACTGGATTTTAAAGGAAAAAAGAAACAATCTTTCTGATGAAAATAAAAAAATTCTTCAGAATTTTGTAAACAAATATAGTAGGCCTGATAAATCCTTCTATTTTGGAATTCGCTCTGAAGCAGTTCAATTTTATCCATGCACACTTGATACATATTTAGGAGTTAGAAAATTCTATTCATTTTTGGATGATTTTAGCCTGAAATCTGTTGCTCCTTTTCTGGGAATTGAAATAAAAGATAGAATAATTTTAACTCCTTCTCAAATCAAAATTGATGATAGAACTCTTAAATATAATAAACAGGATGTTCAGGAACAATTAGGGGTAACTCTTAATTTAATTCAACAATCTCTTCCTCTTTCTTTTACCACTTGTATGCCATTTGACATGCTTCTTTCTTCCGGTGCTGTAAATATGTGGGACCATATGTCCCTTATTAGGGCATCTGTTCAAAAAAAGATAATGCCACCTATTTGTAGAGTGCTTTCTATTTCTCAAGTATTGCTTAGATATTTTAAGAATTGTAATACAAGAGAAGATATTGTAAAAGAGTCTAAAAAGATGAAAGAACAATTATCAAAGGATTTTGTTAGAGTTATAAAATATGGCTATGAAATGCCTAAATGGATGGAAGATCCATATGTAATTTATAATGAGAATCCATCAGATCCTGATGAAAGATTAAATTATCATTTTCCTGGTGGTATGACAATAAAACCTGATAAAGAGGCATTTTCTCATTTTATTCCTTGGTGGTATGTTGTTGTTGCAGATGTTGGAGCTATGTATCCAACAATTCTTAAAGCAATGAATATTGGTGCAGATACAATAAGAGTTGCAAATAAATCTGAAATCCCTGATGACTATATCTGGCTAAAAAAGATACCAAAAGAGTTTTTTGAAAAAAGAAATGTTAACTTTCGTAATGTCACAAATCAAGATTCTTTTGCTGATAAAGGATACATTATTGGTATAAAAATTGACAAGAATCCGGGAGTTGTAAATTGTGCAATGACAAGTATCATGAGTATGATTGCAAAAATTAAAAAAGAATTAATCGAAATGAAAAGAAGTGGAGATATAGAAGATCTAAATAGAATAAAAATGATGTATCAGAGTCTTAAAGGAGCTAGAAATGCTGGGAGTCATGGGATCCTTTCAGCTCCAACAGTCTCTGGTCGACAGTTTAATCTTTGGGGAGCAGCGGCAATAACAACAAAGGGACAAGCTATACTTGCTGATTCATTAAACTATCTTAAAAATAAAAATATACGGGTAGTTTATGCAGACACAGATGGGCTTTATCTAGGATGTTCAGACTCAGTTGGAAATGTCCCAGAGTTTTCAAAATCTTTAGGTTTATCTGTTGAAAAAAATGATACTAATTGGATCACAAAACCAAATGTAGCTTTATCTGCTATTGAGGAATGTAATAATAAATGGCAAAAAGAACTAAATTATCCTGACTTTGAACTTGAACCTGAGATTCACGACAATATGATCTTTGTAAAACATAAGAATTATCTAATTTTTGATGTAAAAGACAATAATATTGAAATGATAACAAAAGGTAACAATTTCAAGGGTTCAGATAAAGCTGATATTGCAAGAAAAACCCTTAAAAAAATAATGATAGAGGTTCTAAAAGAAAACCCGACTTGGAAAGATGAAGAGGAAGCAAGACAATCTGTTAAAAATAGTATTATGAACAGAACAAAGGAAATCGTTTCAAAACTAGATTTAACTCAAGTTGATTTGGATGATCTAACACTTGTTCAATCTGTTCAACCTGCAAAAAGATATAAATTAAATCAGGATGGTTCAACTTCTGTTTTTGGTAAACGATCTGAAGCACTTGAAAAGTTTATTGGCCAACGTATAAAAAGTCGGATTAAACTTAAATTTGTTGTAACAAAAAAACCTCTTCCAGGTATTATCAAACCTTCAAAAAGCGGTGTGAAACCGATTGATTATATGTATCCTGTCGATTTTTTAAAAAATAAAAATGAAATCGATCTTGATTGGTATAAAAAAATGATTGAAAATTACATTCAGGGCGCTTTTGGATTATCAGATATTGCATTGACAGAGCAAACCGGACTTGATGCTTGGATGTAAAATTAAATGAAACAAAGTACCATGTTACCATTAAACAACTTTTAATTTCTATATAAGATATATGTTAATATTGAATTCCTTTAATTGCAACAAGAATTACATTAATTTTTAAGGAGAACAACAGGAAACTGTATAAAGGAAAATTATTTATTTATCAAATTGATTTAAAAATGGGGGACCTGGTATTATTATATTGGGGAGGTTCACTGTACCTGCTTTCCGCTTAGAGGCGCATTCCTCCTATCAATGCATCCCGTCCCCCACTTTTAAATATTTTTTGAACGGTTTTTAAAAATTGAATTGGAAAAAATTTGTGTTTCAACAAGTAACTACCTTTAATTTGAAAGCATCTCTGAATATTCTTTTTGTTGAAACAACAATATATCTTTATCCAAATAATGCGCCAAGACCTGCAGCTGCTTCTTCTTCAGAAACCTCTTCTTCCTTTTTCTTTTTCTCTTTCTCTGCTTTCTTATCTTCAGGTTTTCCCTCAGCAGGTGCTGGTGCGCCAGCAGCAGGTGCTGCAACAACAGGAACTGCGGCAGTTTCTATTGCTTTATCAATGTCTACACCTTCAAGAGATGCAGTTAATGCTTTTATTCTTGCATCATCAGCCTTTACTCCTGCGGCAGTAAGTACTTTTTTTATATTTTCTTCTGTTATTTTTTTTCCAGCAGAGTGAAGAAGCATTGCACTATATATGTATTCCATATTTTCTTCCTCCTAAGTTGTTATATTTTTTAAGGCCAGTACATTTGTATGAGCTTTTAAAATCAAGTTCTTAATTGTATTTTTATTTGGGATTCCTTGCGATATCGCAAGAGATATTGCGTTGTTGTATGCTATCATAAGTAATGGTTTGATAGTAAGTTCATTAAACCAGCCTGTCTCAATTGCAAGATTGAATGAATTATTGAAAGCCTGTTTCATTTTTCCAATAAATTCATCAATATTTATATCTAAAACGTCAGGTTTGAAAATGTTTCCATCTTCAAAGACAGCATGCAAAGACATTCCGATCTCAATTGGGAAAATTTCAAGACGAGTAAGCATCTGAGCAACATCAGCAGGTATCTTTTCACCTTGAGAAACAATAACCTTGTCAGATTTTATTATTACTTTTCCCTCTTGAATAGCTGCTGGAATTCCTGCCTTTTGCAACTCACCTACGATAGGACCTGGCTTAAAGGGTGTATCTCCAGCTTTAACAGTTATATCATGAGCAGCTTTCTCACCACCTTTTGCAGGAGCCATAGTTCTTGTGGCTTTTATCTTTGCAAATAACTTGAAGGGATTTAATTCTGTAGAAATTATTGCTGTTTGACCAGAAATAGATTCCTTTAATCCAGAAATACCTTTAACCTTTTTTTCTGCTTCATCAATTGCTCTAAAAATGAGTCTATTTTTTGCAGAGCGAAGTAATGCAACATCATGAAGATTTTTTCTCATTTGTTGCATTTGAGGCGCAGGAATACCTCCTATTTCAACTATTCCCACCACCTTATTTTTGGTAATGACATCAATAAGTTGTTTTAACTCCCCATGTTTCCATTCTGCAATATGAACCATTATAGATCACCTTAAATAATTCTCTCCGAAGGACCCATTGTTGTTTTAACGTATATTGAGCCAATATTCATTCGACCTTTTTCAAGAGCAGCTTCAATTCTCCTAATAATCGTATCAACATTATCAGCAATGTGATCTTTTGACATTTCTGCACTACCTGCAACTGTATGAAATGTTTTATTACTCTTTGACCTTAGTTTAATTGATTTACGTAAATTTTTTACAATACTTGTTAAATCTGCATTGGGTGGAACTGGTTTTGGCATCTTTCCTCTAGGACCAAGAACGGTACCAAGAGTTTTACCAATGGTAGGCATTAGAGGTGCTTCTGCGATAAAAAATTCAAAATCTTCAGCAATTTTTTTAAATTTCTTTTTATCCTTTGAAAGATCACCTATTTCTTCAGGTTTAATTAAAAGATCAACAAGTTTTTTTGATTTAACTGCAAGTTCACCACTTGCAAAAAGAGCGATTTTTACATCTTTTCCCCTACCATGAGGGAGAATTATTTCTTCATCAATACGGTTTTTTGGAATATTAAGGTCAATATTTTTTAAATTAATTACTAAATCAATATTCTGTTTGAATTTTCTATCTATTTTTTTAGATTCCTCTAAGATTTTTACAACTGCTTCTGTAGTTTTTTTATCTGTCATAGATATCAATCTGAGTGTTTTGTATGCCATTTTCTTCTTAAAAAGTAGAAAATGTAGTCTTCGGGAATGGCAACTCTATTTATAAAGTTTTTTACCTAAAGAAAACCTAATTAGTGAAATTCTATCTGTTGGTATATCTTAAAAGAGTACTCTGAATAACATTCTTTTTTTCTGTTGTAACATTTAAATATCCACAACTGGATGTAAATATTTAGGGGAATTATCAAAAATGAAAAAATATAGAAATTTATTAAAAAATGTATTTTTAATAGTAATAATTATTTTATTAATGTGTATTTCATTTGATCCTGTAGTTGGTAATATACCATCAAGATTAGATAGAAAATATATTTTAAATCACAGTTTCACTGGTGTTAAAGAGTCCACTAAAATATTGAAAGGTTCTATACAATCCTGCAATGATTTAATTATAGATATTATTGAACAAATGAATAAAACATTATATTTAGGATATTTGGAGAATTTAACTGCATTTGGACCTCGAGTGACTGGAACAAATGCATGTCATGAAGCAGGAGATTATATTTACAATGAATTTGAAAATATGGATTTGGATTCAAGATATCATTATTGGGAATATGGAGGATATTCAGATAGAAATATTGAAGCTACACTTTTAGGGGTAGACGGAACAAGTGATGAAATATTTATCATCTGTGGTCATTATGATACTGTAGCAAATTGTCCAGGAGCAGATGATGACGCATCTGGTGTTGCCACTGTTTTGTCTGCTGCGAATATTTTACGAAATTATGGTTTTAATCATACAATCCGTTTTATCGCATTTTCTGGGGAAGAACAATGGATGTTGGGTAGTCATGAGTATGCAAGGGAAGCCTATGAAAACGGTGAGAATATAATTGCTGTATTGAATGTAGATATGATAGGCTATGCAATCACTCCTTATCAAGGTAGCAATATTAAAATCTTTAAAAATGAAGCTTCTAAATGGATAAGTGATTTTACATTAAATGTTAGTGAAGAATTTTATGAATATATTTTCCTTGATGTTATTCCCCTTGGTGAGTCACCAAGTGATCAATTATATTTCTGGGAGTATGGCTATGATGGAGTTTTTTACCATGAATATGAATTTAATGAATACTATCATACTCCTCAAGATATCATTGAAAATATGAATATTACATACGCAACAAAGTTTTCAAAACTAATTTTAGCTACACTTGCTTTACTTGCTCAACCAGGTGAAGTTAATTTACCACCAAAAGCTCCAACTATTAGTGGCCCATCAAATGGAAAACCAGGAACTGAATATACTTATTCTTTTAATTCTTTAGATCCAAATGATCATGATGTATCATACTACATACTTTGGGGTGATGGTCATGTCGAACTTTGGGATGGACCTCATCCTTCAGGATCAAATATTGAAATTGCTCATAATTATAATAAAGAAGGGGCATTTACTATCCAAGCAAAAGCCAAAGATATTTTTAATTCAGAAAGTAATTGGTCATATTTTGAAGTGGAGATTCCAAGAACCAGAGCATCATCTTATCATTGGTTCCTTGAGCGTTTCCCATTGCTAGATAGACTGCTTGGATTGATTAGATAATAGTATAATCCTTCTTTCTTTTTTTTCTTTTTAGTAAACAAATTACCATTTTTGTGTTAAAATTCCCTTATTTTTACTCTTTATATCGACACATTTATATAGTATTAATGACAAATATTAACATGCTTAGAAAAATTGATGAAGATATTTGATATCTTTCATCGATTATGGGGAGGCATGTTGGAGGTAATACCGAAAACAAAACCACCTCAATTTCTAGGCAAATTGTTTTTTTCATATAGCTAAATAACAATATGATATCTAAATTTCAATAATCCATATTCTTTTTTCTATTTACTTTTACATGTAAATTCTATTTGTCGGTATTTATCTAATATGTACAAAATGTTTTGTTATTCAATGATTAAGAATTAGAATTTTTTCTATTTTACTGTTCGACAGTTGATTTAATATATTATTCCTTCCTCAGTTTTTTTACTATATTTATTTTACCTTTCAGACCGCTTCTGCTAATATCTTATAAAAAGAGAATTTAGATAGTTATTAGGTTATTAAACGATTAATCTGTTTACTCGGCTTATCTGAATAAGTTCTGATAAATCAATAATAAGGTTTGGGTTAGATCATTAAATAATTTTAAAAGTTTGGTTAAAAAAAAAAAGTTATTAATTCTTTCTGTAAAGTCGTTCAAGTATTAAATCAATTATTTCTTCAGGTCCTCGAATTTTCTTTAATTCTCTTCGAACAATTAACGGGGTACCTTCTAAACTAGTTTTATTAACATCTTTATCCGTAATAAGAACTGCATGTTTCTCTGTTACTTTTGAGATACTGCTAACTGCTTGAGCCTTTTTTAGAAGATTTTTATTATATTCATCTACACAAGTAAGAAGAACTTTCTTTTTGTCTTGACTTACTGCTTCAAAAACACATCTTTCTAGCGGGGTAACTGTATAACCAACTTTTTCAAGAATTGAGAATACCTCTCTTTGAAATTTTCTAAAAACATCTAGTTCTGAAGATTTCAATTTAACTTCCTTTTTGTATTCTATATTTCTAAATAGATTAATTGGAAGAGCAACATTTGTTCCAAGGGCATCTTCAATTCTAATGGTAACTTCTATTGTTGCATTCATGCCATCTTCATACATTTGTACTGTTCTTCTTGATACTTTTAATGAGCGAGCAAAGGATCCTAATGAAATATTTTGCTCAACTCTTAGTCTTTTGATTTTTTCATTATCAAGATTTACATATAAACCGCCTGGAGCTGCATAAACTTCAATTGGAATTCCCTCAAGCAGATTGGTTTTTAACGTTTCTAATGTAATAGTTTGAATTCCGAATCTATCATAAATTGCATCGTCTTGAAGATCTCCTGCTCCACTTTTTTGACCAATAATCAATGGACAACCTTTTAAAAGAGTTGAAAGTTTTCTCAGTTCACTTGCAACTTCTTCTGCCATTGCATCAATATTTATCAAAACTTTAATTATAAGCAATGAATTGTCTCTTCTTGCAACTAAGTCAAAACCTATTGGTCGCATTAAATATAGTTCAGAGACATAAAAACCCGCCTTTATCAAAGTGTCTCTGACTTCCCCTAAAAGCTCCAAACGCTTCATTTATAAAAAAAATAAAGAAGCACTTCATATATATAACTATCGGTAGTGATATTATTTGGATTGGAATAGATGATACTGACTCAATCTCAGGAGGATGCACAACTTATATAGCTTTTATACTAATTAAAAAATTAATCGATAATAATTATGATATAATTGGTTATCCAAGACTTGTTAGACTGAATCCAAATATCCCTTGGAAAACAAGAGGTAACGGTGCAATTTCAATTCAGGTAGGAAAAGGTAAAGGTGCTAAAAAAAAAATTGGTGGAATAGAAAAAAAAGAAATTTACTGTTATCAAAATATTTCATCAGAAAGTTATAAGATAAAAGAAATACAAAAAATTGTAGAAAATATTGTAAGTTATCATGCAAGAATTGATGATAAAAAAACAAATCCTGGATTTGTAATTTTTACAAAAAAACCTAATTATAATATTTATGTAAAAACTGCAACAGATATAATAAAATTAGAATCAACAAAAAAAATATTGGAAAAATATAACGCATATTATAGAGGATATAAAAATTCTAGAGGTCTTATTGGAGCCACTGCATCTGTTGCTTGGTCATCTGAAAATGATAGTACTTATGAACTGATTGCTTATAGAAAAGAAGAAAAATGGGGCAGTAAGAGACAAGTAGATGATGATTCTACAAAAAGAATGGATAAAAAATTTGCTTCAACATTTGATAATTATGACTATATAAATAAGCATAACAGGTTAATTCCTAATTCTCCATGTCCTGTTTTATTTGGTATTAGAGGAAACAAAAAAAATGATTTGATAAATGCCAAATCTATGATTATATCTGAGGAAATAAAATGTTGGTTGATGTTTGAAACAAATCAAGGAACCGATGATCATCTTAAAAAAACAACTATTAATAAAATTCAACCATATCAATCAGTAATTATCGAGGGCTTAGTAATTAAAAATCCATCTACCATCAAAGGAGGTCATGTATTCTTTACTATAAAGGATTCAACTGGAAAAATAGATTGTGCTGCATATGAACCTACAAAAAATTTTAGAGAAACAATTAGAGAACTTAGAACTGGTGATAAAATTGAAGTTTATGGGGGAGTAAGAAAAAATCCCCTTACTATAAATTTGGAGAAAATAAACATAAAAAACCTTGAAAAGCAAATTGAAAAAATTGAGAATCCAATTTGCCAAAAATGTGGTAAACATATGAAATCAAAAGGTGTTAATCAAGGCTATAAATGTATTAAATGTGGTACAATAAGCAATAAACCAATATTTGAGGAAAAAATTAGATATTTAAAAACTGGTTTTTATGAAGTTCCAGTTTGTGCAAGAAGGCATCTAAGTAAACCATTAAAAAGGATTATACAACCATAAGACTTTTTAATGCCTTGTTACTTCTTGGTTTTCAAAATTATTTGCGGGTGTGGTGTAGCCTGGTATCACTTAAGCTTGCCAAGCTTATAACCCGGGTTCAAATCCCGGCGCCCGCATTTTTCATAAGTTTTTATTAAACTTTTCTAAATAAATTTAAATACTATTTTTATAGTAATAAAAAAGAAATCAAAATGAATAAATTTAAAATAAGTAAGAAATTATTTTCTTTTATTATTATTTTTTTAATAATATTATCTATTTTACCTTCAATACAAGCAATTAATAAAGATTATTTTAACAATTTGAACAAATCAGAATTAAAAGAAAGCCAACTTGATGTTCAGTTTATATATAACATCACTGCTGAATTAAGTAACATTATTTTTGATGTATATGATGAAGAAAATGGCGAAATTGCAAAGGGTCGTGCTTTTGGTACAAAAGGAGAACATAGAGCAGCTGAGATTCTTTATGAAAATATGACAAAATTAGGTTTATACACTTATAAAGAGCAGATTAAAAATACTGAAGAATATCCAAATCTTACTCATGAACTAGTGATAGATGAATATTTTTTTAAAATAAATAATAAAAAAATTGACTCATATATTGCTCCAGTATGGTTTGAAAACGTTGAAAACAACTTTGATATAAATCATACATATAGTTATTCTAATCTAAAGGTAATAAAACCACCTCTTTTACCAGGAGCATTTTTAAAATGGCAAAAAATTATAGGGAAACTAGAACCTTTTGTTATCATTTTAAAGGATAAGGCATTTTACCCATACAGTTTCTTGAAAAAATTACCATATACTAATAATTTTATTTTTGAATACTATGTAATTAGACAGTTACAAGGTATCACTCCAGTATTATACTCATGGTTATGGGATAGATATTTACATTATTGCAAAGGTATAATTCTGTATGATTTCAATAAAGATGAACACGATATGAATCTTTTAAAAGAGATAAATCACATACCATTTATATTTATCAACGGGACTAATGGAGAAGAAATTCTAGATAATATTGATAATACTCATATTGATTTTAAATTAAAACAACATTTAAACACTTCATTAGTCAGCTATAATGTTATTGGGCAGCTTAATGGAACAGATAATAAAAAAACAGTTATTGTTGACTGTCTTTATGATTCTTGGTGGTGTCAAGGTACAGCAGATTCAGCAATTGGTATGGCAATGGTTTTAGCTTTAGCAAAATATTACAAAGAAAATAATATAACACCTAAATATACAATAAAATTTATCGGTTTTTGTGGTGAAGAGCATGGTTTTTGTGCTGGAGCAAAATACTACGAATCTTCACATAGAGATGAAAACATAACATTTGTAATTGATTTAAATCAGATTGGATTTAAACAAGACGACCCGAAATTAACATTAAATATTATTGGTAATAAAATCGATATTTTAATTGATATTTTTAAAATAATAAAAAAAACAAATTATGAATCACAAGTAAATAGTTCAGATGGTCTTCAATTGTTATGGTTAAAAAATGGTGGTCCTAGCAATGCTATGATATTTGCAAATAGCAGAAATAACTGCAAAACTCTTTGTTTTTTAAAAGATGGGGGTTGGAAACTGCATCATAGAGATGGTTTAAATCATACAGAAGGTGATGTATTGAAATATTTTGATTGGACTGATGTAAGTGTAACAGGTGAAATTGTGTTAAACATTACAAAATATTTAACAGTGGATGATTCACAAAGTTCACAGATAGGGGAGAAATTTATTATATGATCTTTAAAAAAATCTTGATTGTTTGTATGATTTTCCTTCTTTTAGGTGTAAATAACCTTATATTAATACAGAGTAAGTCATTAGATCTAAATATAAATAACAAATTTGAAAATAAATTAGATTCAAATGTAATTTATATAACTGCCTCTTCACCATATGAATATGGGTTGAAGGCTGGATTTCAATATAGATTACAATATAAAATTCTTTATTTTTTTGTTGAGGTTTTAAAAATAGATAATAATAATTTAAAAATTATTGAAAAACAAATTGATACTATAAAACAAAAATATCCTAACTTTTATAACGAATTGCAAGGTTTATCTGATAGTACCGGAATTAAAATTAAAAATTTAATTTCTTTACAAATACTATTTAATCGCTTATTTGGTGGAGATTGTACTGTTACTGCTTCAACAGGACCTGCTACAAGAGACAATGAAACTTATCTTACAGAAAATTATGATAATAACTTTGAAAAAATTGGGATTTTAAAATTTAATTTATTAAAAATTTTGATGACCCCAATTGTTCGATCATATACTTGGTTATGGAATAGAGTTGTAAACATTGCCAGAACTGGACCAAATCAATATGATTATGCATTTTTTGGACTACCAGTGATTGGCGAAACTACATTAATTAATGAAAAAGGTTTAGGTTATGGAGGTACAGGAACTCATCTAACAGATAACAAAACCAGATACATTGATGAGGGTCCTGGTATTCTTATATATCTTTTAAATAGAGTGGCAATGAGATTATGTAAAAATGTATCTGAAGTTGGAAAACTTTTCAAAAATTCAGAGAGGGCAGCTGATAAAAACAAAGGTGGCTATCATGATTATGATTATGACACATCTATATGGTGTGATATAAATGGAAATATACTAGTTATCGAACAGTCCCATTCATTTATAAAATTAGTATATGGCAATTCAACTGAAGTTACTGGCGCACCAGAAGGTATTTTATGGCATACCAATCATCATATATGGTTAGATGCAAATAAAACCGGATCAATATATCCCGGTGAAGACGATGTAAAAAAAAGTAGCTTTGTTAGGGCAGCTAGAGCACGCGAGCTACTCGAATTAAATTATGGGAAGATTACTCTTGAAATATGCAAAAATATCACTAGAGATCACAAGAAAGGCAGTAAAGAAAATGAAAAAGATTCCTGGGATATTTGCCGCCATCCAGATAAAAATGAATTTACATTAACATATTTTTCTTGGATTATCGTTCCAAAAAAAATGACAGCTTATTGGACATATGGCTCACCTTGCAATAGAAAATTTATTGAAAAGGATTTTTCTAAGATTTTCTAAGTATTTAATTATATCATAAATTTCTAATACCTTTGAAAATTAACTTTTTAAAAAACTAGAAGGCAAACACATGCTTAAATTAGATCTACATATTCATTCAAAATACTCAGGTGATGGAACAGGTTCACCAAAAGATATAATAAAGACTCTAAAAAATAGAGGTTTGCATGGTATGTCAATAACTGATCATAACTCTGTTCAAGGAAGTCTAAAGGCACTCGAAGTTGCTCCAAAAGATAAAGATTTCATTGTAATTCCTGGTCAGGAAATATCCACAAGAGATGGTCATATAATTGCATTAGGAATTAAAAAAAATATTGAAAAGCAATTAACTATAGAAGAAACTGTTGAAAGAATCATTGATTTAAATGGAATTCCAATAGTTGTTCATCTTTTCAGAAATATGTCAGGTATTAAAAAAAATAATCTAAAAAAAATATATACAAGACTTAGTGCAATAGAAGTTTTTAATTCATGTAGTGTTCCAAAATCAAATTTAAAATCGGCAAAAATTTCAAAAGAATTAAATCTAGGTGGAACAGGTGGATCAGATTCTCATGTAACTGAGTTTGTAGGTTATGGTTATACATTAGTTGACACTACAGATTATTCAATTGATTCTGTTTTATCACAGATAAATAAGAAAAAAACCTGGGGAGAAGGTGAAGTTCTTCCATTATCATATAGACAGGACCGAATGGTTAAATCAATCAAACAATTTTTTCAAAGAGGATTTAAAAGAATTTAACACATCTGATTATAAGAAACCTTTTAATCTAAATAGTTTATACAATTTTATATGGCTGATGCGCGAACCATTAAATCATTAAGAATTAAAATTAGAGACTTGGAAGAAAGATTGAGAGCAGTAGAAAAGGAACAAAGAAACATTCGTGAAGATATATTATCAGGAACACCAGAAGAACGTATGCAAAGAAGACTGCTAGAAAAACCACCTAAAAATATAAAAGAGATTAAGGAAAAATTAGATAAAGAAATTAAGATTGAAATTTAGAATCATAAACTCCTTCATCTATTGCTTTTTGGATTTCTTGTGGCTTTTTACCCTCAACTGTTATACCAATTGATACACAGGTACCGATTACCTCTTTGGTTTTCTGCTTAAGTTCTTTACCTAAAAGATTATCTTGTTTCATTTTTGCAATCTTTATTGCTTGATCTACTGTGAGATTTCCAACTTTATGTGTTCCAGCAGATCCTGAACCTTTTTCCAATCCAAGCTCTTTAAAAATAAGAGATGATGCAGGTGGCGTTCCAACCTCAATCTCAAAATTCTTAGTCTTTGGATCTACAATAACTTTTACTGGAACCTTCATTCCATCAAACTGCTTAGTCTTATCATTTATTGTATTTATTATCTGCATGATGTTAACTCCTAATGGACCAAGAGCTGGGCCAAGAGGAGGTCCTGCAGATGCTTTACCTCCCTCAACAAGTGCTTCAATTGTATCTGCCATATATTTATCCTCCCTTTGTCTCTTCCGATTCTTTCTTTTCTTCTTCCTTTCTTTTTATAACCCTTACTTGTTCACCTCTTACTGTAATTGGTATAGGAACAACTGATTCAAATAGTTCAACAGTAATTTCTTCTTTTGTATCATCAATATGAGTAACTTTTGCTGTTTCACCTCTAAAAGGACCTGCTATCATTTCAACAACATCACCTTCTGCAATCTTTGCAACAGCAGAAGCAGGAACAAGGAAATGTTTTATTTGATCTATTGGGATATCTCCCTCAAGCATGTTTCTTGCATATGAAACAGTCTTTATCATATCTCTAATACGTTCTTTATCATAACTTTCAAGAAAAATATAACCTCTAAGTTCAGGGGTGACTAATATCGACGGTATTTTTATTTTTGATTTACCAGCTCTGCTGTTTATTAAATCTGCTGTGTTCTGTTCTTTTCCAACCTGGGTTTTGATGGTAAATATTTTTGTATCTTCCTGAACAATTTCTTCAGAATTTGAACTTTCCATATTCATACACCTTTCTATAGTCCAAGCATTTCTGCAATCCAGGGAGCAAGAAGTTCAGCAATGAGAAATAGAAGAAATCCAAGACCTCCTACCAACATAATACCTAAAGCTGTTATTTTTGAGGTTTTTGCATATTCATCATTTGTTGGTTTTCTAGCCATTTTAAGGACTCTACCATATTTACCCTTACCAATTCTCTTTTGTCTTGATTCAATATTATGCTGCAAATCCCAAGCCTTATCTACTAACGATCTATCATCAGGTATCGCGTCTTTTCGATTAAAGAATTTCACTTATTTTCACCCCTTTTAGGCAAATTGGTCAAATAAATTGATATATATAAAGAATTTGGCTGTTGATTAAAAATAAAAAAGAAGATAAAATTTGGAAATTTTGTATCTAAATAGATTAAGCAACAAAATCTATTCCAAATTCCTCTTTTTCAAAAGATTTCTGAGTAGGACCAAGGATCTGTTTTGATTTAACACCTGTAATTACTAACATTGCTCTAATATTGCTTTTAAGATTCGGATCAACCGTTGTACCCCATATTATTCGTGCATTTGGATCTACTCTTGAATATATTTCTTCTACTACTCTTTCTGCCTCACTGATAGTCATGTCTTCACCACCAGTAACATTAACAAGTGCACCTGTTGCTTCAGAAATATCTACTTCAAGAAGAGGAGAGTTAAGAGCTTCAACTACTGCATTTACTGCTTTGTTTTCACCTTCTGCTTCACCAAGACCTATCATAGCTACTCCACCACGTTTCATTACAGTTTTTAAATCAGCAAAATCTAGGTTTACAAGACCAGGCATTGTAATCATTTCAGTTATACCCTTTATAGATCTCATTAAAACCTCATCTGCAACCTTAAAAGCAGCATTAAGTGATAGATTAGGTACAATATCAAGGAGTTTATCATTTGGAATTACAATAACTGTATCACAAATATCTCTCAACCTTTTCAGACCTGTTTCAGCATTTTCCATACGAATTACGCCTTCTACACTGAATGGAAGAGTTACAACTCCAATTGTTAATGCACCTGTTTCTTTAGCAATTTGTGCAACTATTGGAGATGCACCAGTACCAGTTCCCCCACCGAGACCACATGTTACAAATACCATATCTGCATGGCCAATGGCACCTCTGATATCTTGTTCACTTTCTTTTGCCGCCTCCTCACCTACTTGCGGTAAAGAGCCTGCGCCAAGTCCTCTAGTTAAGTGTCTACCAATCAAGACCTTGTGAGGTGATTGTGTTAATAAAAGATGCTGTGCGTCCGTATTAATAGCAACTAACTCTGCTCCACTTATTTGACTAGCTACACAACGTGCAATAGTATTTGTTCCAGCACCTCCACAACCAATAACCTTAATAGTAGTTGTAAGACCAGATAAAATCTCTTCAAGTTCCCTATCAACAGTATTGCGAGTAAGTGATTCTTTTAAATCATCATTCTTTTTACAAGTTTTTTTTGCTGTCTTTTTAGCATTTTTTTCATTTGCAACTACTTCTTCTATAATCTTCTTCATAAACTCACCAAACCCATCACACCAATAATCCCCTCATAATTGAGATTAATATATTTTTTTCAATATTGTAAACAAAAATCTAATAATTAAAGATTTCCTAATTATTTTTAAATTATTTCCAAAGAAAAGTCAATACTTTTTATTGAATGAGTAATATATCCAAGAGAGATTCTATCTGCAAAAGAAGCATATTTACTAATATTATTTGATGTAATCCCACCAGATATTTCAATTAAAATATTTTGATTTACCTTTCTAATTTTTTTAGCTATTTCACATGCAGTTTCTGAATCAAAATTATCAAGCATAATAACATCTACATTAAGTTTTGCAGCAATTAATGCATCTTTTTCATTTTCAACTTCAATTTCAATAATTTTATTTTGAACTTTTTCTTTTATTTTAGTTATCGCTTTTTCTACAGAACCAACAAGTTTTATGTGATTATCTTTAATCATCACAGCATCAAATAAACCAAATCTATGAGATTCTCCACCACCAATTACAACAGCTTTTTTCTCATATTTTCGAAAACCGGGGGTGGTTTTTCTTGTTGCAGCAATTTTAATTTTTGGATTTTTTAATTTGCATATATCAACTAGATTTTTTGTTTCAGTAGCAATCCCACTCATTCTTCCAATAATATTTATTGCTAACCTCTCACCTTTTAGAATCGATCTTGCAGGACCATATATATTAGCAATAATAGAGCCTTTTTTTACATAATCACCATTATTAGACTTAAATTCCACAATTGCCCCAGTTTTATCAAATACTTCTTTAACTTCATCCAAACCTGCAATAATGCAATCTTCTTTTGTTACAATTTTTGCCTTTGCTTTTTCATTAAAAAATAAAGAATCAGATGTAATATCTCCTTCAATACCAAGATCTTCATCTAGAAATCTATCAATATCGTTCATGACAATATTTTTTATATTGATTTAGTGTTTTAAGGTTTTGGTAGTTTGTATGAATCTTGGAATTATTGGCTGTGGTGCAATTGGAACTGATGTAGCTCTCGCTGCAGATAAAATTGAAGAAATTAAGAAGATATATCTATTTGATATTAAATCACAAGCATCTAAGAAACTATGTAAAAAAATAAATAAGGCAGATATAAAAAAAGTTAAGGATTTTTTACCACTTGTAGATGTTGTTTTTGAAGGTGCATCACAAAAAGCTGTACATGAATATGCTGAAGAAATTCTTAATTCAGGAAAAGACTTAATTCTCATGAGTGTTGGAAGTTTAATAAAAGAGAGTTTTAGGTGTAAACTTAAAAAAATAGCTAAAGAAAAAAATTGTAAAATATATATTCCATCTGGCGCAATTTGTGGAATTGATGGCATCTTATCAGCGGGTATAGGTGGGGTTGATGAAGTAACCCTTGTTACAACAAAACCTCCAGAATCTTTTGGAAAAATCTATAATACTAGAACTGTCCTTTTTAAAGGAATTGCAAAAGATGCAGTAAAAAAATTTCCTGCAAATATAAATGTTGCTGCAAGTCTTTCTCTTGCAGGCAAGGGTTTTAATAAAACAAATGTCCAAATTGTTGCAGATCCAGTTGTAAGTAGAATAAGTCATAAGATACTTGCTCATGGAAAATTCGGAAGATTACGAGTTGAGTTAGAAAACATGCCAAATCCAAATAATCCTGGTTCTAGTTACATGGCGTCATTGTCTGCAATTGCAACACTTAAAAAAATCATTGATCCAATACAGATTGGAGTATAAGAAAAAAAAGATTTTTTAATATATACCAAAACTAAATATCTATCTTTTAATTACTCAATTCTAAAGAGATTATGAAATTTGAAATTAAAGATAGAGATGCTGCAGGTAGAATATGTAAGTTATCTACAAAACATGGTACAATAATTACTCCAACTATTCTTCCTGTAATCAACCCTAATAAGATGTTAATTACACCAAAAGAAATGAAAAATCTTTTTGGAACTGAAATTGTAATAACAAACTCATATATTATTTTTAAAGATAAAAAATTAAAAAAGATTGCATTAGCAAAAGGAGTTCATAAATTAATAGAATTTAATGGATCAATAATGACGGACTCTGGAACATTTCAATCCTATGTATATGGTGACATAAAGATAGATCCAATTGAGATAGTTGAATTTCAAAGAGATATTGGAAGTGATATTGGTACAATTCTTGACGTGTTCAGTACCCCAGATCAAAAAAAAACAGAGGTTGAAAAGATTGTTAAAGAAACAATAAATCGTGCAAAAAAAAGTGTTAAATTAAAAGGTGATATGGCACTTGCTTGTACAGTTCAAGGTTCAATTTATTCAGATATTCGACAGAAATGTGCAAAGCAACTTAGCAAAATTGACTCAGATTTCTTTCCAATAGGAGGAGTCGTTCCTCTTATGGAAAACCAGAGATATAGCGATTTAGTTAGATGTATTATCTATTCAAAAAAAGGATTAAATCCATCTAAACCAGTTCATTTATTTGGTGCAGGACATCCGCTTATTTTTCCACTTGCAGTTGCTCTTGGGTGTGATTTTTTTGATTCATCTGCTTATGTGAAATATGCAAATGATGAGAGATTTCTTTTTCCTTGGGGAACTGAAAAACTTGAAAATCTAAATGAATTGCCATGTTCATGTCCAATTTGTTCAAAATATTCTGCAAATGAGTTAAGGAAAATTGATAAAAAAATTAAAACTATAGAAATTGCCAAGCATAATCTGTATGTTACATATTTGGAATTAAAAAAGATTAGGAATGCTATTGTAAATGGTAATCTTTGGGAGCTTGTTGAAAAAAGAGCTAATTCTAATCCTTATTTATTAGAGGCATTAAAAGAACTTAGAAAAAAGGAAAATAAAAAATTTTTGGAACAATTTGAACCAACTTGTAAGAAAAAAGCATTGTTTTATACAGGGATAAACACCATCCATAGACCAGATTTATTTAGAATCCAACAAAGATTATTTACAAGATATTTTGAAAAATATGATACAACAATAGTTTTTCCAGAAGGAAAAAAACCATATTCACAATTTTATTCTGAAAAAATTTGTAGAATTTTTAAACGTAATTGTGAAATAAACATCTTGATTGATTCTTCTCTTGGTCCTGTTCCACTTGAACTTGATGAGATGTATCCTTTTGCCCAGTCTATATTTCCAGAATTAATTGACTTAGAAACAGAAAAGTATATAATTAAAATCTTTGATGATTTCATAAAGAATAAAAATACAATTTGTTGGATTGGACCAGAAACATTAAAGGAGTTCAAATCCAATAAAAATGATTGTATAGATTTTGATATTTTAAGGGTATCTTCAACAGCAGATATGCAATTTGGGAGAGGGGCAGGAAAGTCAATACTTAATGGAAATATAAGAATCCTTAAATCAAAAAAGACTGGTAAAATTAGAAATATTTTTTGTAATGAAAAGCATGTTTTATCAATGCGTGCCGAAGATGGTATGTTTACACTGAAATTAGATGGAGCAAAATTGTTACATAAATCTTTTAAATATCCTAAACTCAGAGTTGTTGTAGACGATGATGCAGCCTTGTTTATCAAAGATGGTAAAAGTGTCTTTTCAAAATTTGTTATAGAATGTGACCCTGAACTAAGACCATTTGATGAATGTCTAATAGTTGATAAAAATGATGAGCTGATTGCTGTCGGTCGATGTCTTTTAAATCGAATTGAAATGTTATCATTTAATTATGGAATGGCTGTTAAAACAAGAGAAGCATCGAATTAATATCTTTAGTTAGATAATTTGTTTTATAAATATAAAAATTTTATTTATGATAATGAACAATTATAAAAATAAAGAGTTGTTTTCTGGTTCGCTTAAAAAGGAGGTATTATTTTATGTCAAATAAAGATAAAACATCACAAATATCTGGTTTCTATAAGTTACCAATTAAAAAAAGAATTGAAGTTGTAAAAAAATTTTCTGATCTTAATAATGAGGATACACAATTATTTTCTTCATGTCTAAATATGGATATTGCTGATAGAATGATTGAGAATGTTTTAGGGACTTTTGAATTACCTCTTGGAATAGCTGTAAATTTTCTAATCAATAAAAAGGAATATCTTGTACCAATGGCAATTGAAGAATCAAGTGTTGTTGCTGCAGCAAGTAATGCTGCAAAAATTGCACGAATTCATGGTGGCTTTAAAACAGAATGTACAGATCCGCTTATGATAGGTCAAATTCAAATCTTACAGGTCCCTGACGTAGTTAGTGCAGCTAAAAAAATCCTTGATAAAAAGAAAGAAATTTTAAAACTTGCAAATGACCAAGATAAAGTTTTGTTAAAGTTTGGAGGTGGAGCAAAGGATATCGAGGTAAGAATACTTGATAGTCCTATTGGAAATATGATTGTTGTTCATCTTATTGTTGATGTTAGGGACGCAATGGGTGCAAATGCAGTAAATACTATGTGTGAAGCCCTTGCTCCAATGCTTGAAGAAATAGCAACTGGAAAGGTGAGGTTAAAGATTCTTTCAAATCTTGCTGATAAAAGAATTGTAAAGGCAATAGCAGTCTTTGACAAAGAAAAAATGGGGGGAGAAAATATTGTTGATGCTTTTCTTGAATCCTATAATCTAGCAGCAATCGATCCCTATCGGGCAGCTACACATAACAAAGGCATAATGAATGGAATTGACTCACTAATAATAGCAACTGGTAATGATTTTCGTGCAATTGAAGCAGGTGCCCATGCATATGCAGCAAGAAATGGACAATATACCTCATTGAGCAAATATTATAAAGATAATGACGGTAATCTTGTCGGTGAATTAGAGCTTCCAATGGCCATCGGAATTATTGGAGGTGCAGGTAATATCCATCCAAAGGCAAAGCTATGTAAAAAGATATTAGGAATTAAAACTGCCAAGGAACTAGCAGAAATTGTTGTAAGTCTAGGTCTTGCACAGAATTTTGCAGCAGTATTTGCATTATCAACAGTAGGAATACAAAAGGGACATATGTCCCTACATGCAAAAAATATTGCGGTTATGGCTGGTGCTGAGGAAAATGAAATAGATAAAGTTGCACAGCAAATGATAAAGGAAGGAAAAATCAAACTAGATAGGGCAGAAGAAATATTAAAAGAAATCAGATAATTCTATCAGCAATAACTTCAGGCTCTCTCTCACAATAATAACATTTTATTTTAGGAGGATCCTTTTCAATTACCTTAAATCTACTTTTTACTGGCTCATTTGCATTTGATACACATGTAGGATTTGAGCAACTTACGATACCGATTATTTCATTTGGTAGTTCGACTTTATGTTTCTTTGCAACTTTATAATCTCGAATGATATTTATTGTTGCCTTAGGAGAAATAAGTGCGATTTTATCAACTTCTTGGGGGTCTATCTCTCGATTTTCAACTTTAACTATGTCTTTTTTTCCAAATTTACTTTTAACATTCATTGCTACACTTACAACAGATGAAGTACTAATAGGTATACCTAAAATATGTAACACCTTAACAGCATTTCCAGCAGTTATATGATCAATTACTGTACCATTCTTAATCAGAGGTATTTTTAACTCCTTTTTCATATTCTACCTCCCATAACAAGAGAAAGTAAAGCCATTCTTACTGGAACGCCATTAAATGCTTGTTTAAAATAAAGAGCATGATGTGTTTTATCTACCTCAGGGTCGATTTCTGTAACCCTTGGTAAAGGATGCATAATAATAAGATCATTTTTTGCACTCTTTAGAAGTTCATTATTTATTTTATATGAGCCGACAACTCGATTATATTCTTCTGCATCTGGAAATCTTTCTTTTTGAATTCTTGTAACATACAAGACATCGGCATCTTTTATTGCCTTTTCCAAATTGGTAGTTGAAATAGGTTCGATACCAAGACCCTTACATTCTCCAACAACTTCATTTGGCATCTTTAAACTTGTAGGAGAGACAAAAGTAAGATTTGCTCCATACAATGCAAGGGCATAGGAAAGTGAATGCACAGTTCTACCATATTTTAAGTCGCCTAAAAGTACAATTTTTGTATTCTTAATTTTTTTCTTTTCTTTTCTAATTGTAAATAAATCAAGTAGACACTGAGTTGGGTGTCTTCCTGCTCCATCGCCAGCATTTAGAATTGGTGAATCAGCAAATTCAGCAGCAAGTCTTGCTGCCCCTTCTTGAGGATGTCTAATAACTATTGCATCACTATATGAATCTGCCATTCGTATAGTATCTGAAAGACTTTCCCCTTTCTTCTGTGAAGTTCCACTAGGATCTGAAAATCCAATCACTCTTCCACCAAGTCTGTTCATAGAACTCTCAAAACTAAGTCTAGTTCGAGTACTTGGTTCAAAAAAAAGTGATGATAAAACCCTTCCTTTTAAGATGTCCTTATATTTTTCTCCTTTTGCATAGGGTATCATTTCCTCAGCATAATTAAGTATATAGTTGATTTCATTTTTTGTAAAATCTTTTATTGAAATTATGTCTTTTCCCTTAAATTGCATACGAATCAAAAAGACAAACATGTAAAAGATACTTAATAAACTTTTTAATTCGTCAATTATTTAAAAATTAGCATAATATATTAATATAATAAAATTCCTATACTATTGTGGTAATAATTGTTAAATAAGATATATATAGTATGCGATACTGATAGGAATAAGTAAGAAAATTGATGGGGACTTTATATATGCCAAACAATAAGAAGTCTAAAAATTATGCTATCGCAAAATTATACAAAGTGTTAGATTTTAATTCAAAAAAAGATTTACATCCTGAAAATGAAAAATATTATGGGTCACTAAGTCAAAGATTAAAAGATATATCTGGGGAAGAAGTAATTTTAATAAAGAAATTAAATAAGGAAGAGCAAAAAGATAGTGCTGATTTACTAAAACCAAAAGTAATAGTTCATGCACGAGAGGTAAAAAAAGAACCTATAGTTGTAATTCCAGAGATAAAAATTCAAGAAAAGAAAGAAAAGCAAATTTGGGATGATGATGTTTTTGAAATCAAAAAAATTAAGATAAAAGAACCAGAATTTATTGAAGTTAAACCCAAAACATCCACAAAAGAAGAAATTATTGAAATTAAAGAATTGAAAGCTGAGAAAGAAAAGTTACCTGAAT